>Ga0209395_1000212_pt1 | contig 88016 bp, 84 predicted proteins | sample GOMGulsemesocosm_3_FD_184635 | JGI IMG/M metagenome (GOLD analysis project Ga0209395, IMG submission 184635) | Methane-oxidizing microbial communities from mesocosms in the Gulf of Mexico - GOM9D Gulf of Mexico (SPAdes) (version 2) | ecosystem: Environmental > Aquatic > Marine > Cold seeps...
GCAGCAATAAGCAGTTTTAGCTGTCGCATTAATATCGTCCTTTATGACAATTTATCTTATAAAAATACATCTCGATGGTTTAGGCAAGAAACGTACCGGTTTATTTAAATCATTAGAATTCAAACGCTTAAATTCTGCACAGTGCGGCCGCGGCAAATTAGTGTAAAGAAATTCGACACTAATACCCTTGCCATCTAAGCGCTTTTTTGTGGCGAATGGTAGCCCTCGGCGCCAAGCAGACCATCTTGGTCGCCGGTATCTGCTCTCTTTACTCGGCCCGACTGATACGCTTCTGTGACTTAGAATCTATACACTGAAGCTACTACAAGCAACTGCTAGAACACCATAGATGCACGGCAAGCGTAGCTACTACGCGTAACACATCAGCTCTACTCTCACTGGCGATAGCCTTTAATCGAGACCACTCTTCGCGGCAGTACTAACTTTCTGCCTCAACCTCTACCTCTGTTACAACACAGCAATTGCGGCCGCCCTCTTTGGCTTCGTACAGCGCCTTATCCCCTCGCGCAAAACCAGCGTCTGGTTCATCGCCAGTAATAAACTCAGTCACTCCAAAGGACATGGTAATCGCCACTTTTTCTTCCTTGAAGTGAAATGGGCAGTTGGCAATGGCCTCCCTAATTCCCTCGGCGACAAGTAAGCTCTGGTCGCGATTGGTCTCCGGCATTAATATAACAAATTCCTCACCGCCGTAGCGGGCGATAAAGTCGGTTTCACGAAGCCGCTTGGCCAGAGTCTTGGCAATGATTCGTAGCACCTTGTCCCCGGCCTGGTGCCCGTAGCCATCGTTTATACGCTTGAAAAAGTCTATATCGCATACCACCAATGCCAACGGTCGCTCGTAGCGCTTCCAGCGTTCAAATTCCTGATGCAACCGCAGCTCATAGGCCTCTCTATTAGGCAGTTGCGTCAACACATCTCGCAGTGCCCTTTGGCGCTGTTCTTCAATGCGGTGCTCGGCGATTTCCGACTCCTGCTCCATTCGCTTGACCCGCTCAACCAGGGTGTTCAACTGCTCGGTCAGTGCCTGTTCTCGCTGCTGTTCCGCTAGTTTATGCCTGTCCATGGTGGAGACCACCTGGTCCAAACGGGAGCTCACCTGGGTTTTCAACTGGTCCAGTTCGGTAGCGCCGTCGACGCTAAGGCGCATACCCGACATCGACTCGCGTAGCGAGCTGTCAAACAGACGCCCCGCAACAACCCCTTCGGCCAATACCTTTTTAGATTTGCCGATATCATCGAAGGCCTCGGTGAGGCGTTCATTTAATTTCCCGAGGTAGGCCTCAAACTCCCCCTGCCGGGAATCGAAGGCGGTGACCACAACTAAGCTAATGTCCTCCAGGGTCGGAATCAGCTCGTACCACGGCAGGCCATCCTCGATCTGCTTTCGCGCCGATCGGTAGTTTTCCTGCGCCAGCGATGGCGGGTCAATGCCATCCAATAGTTCGCTTAACACCTCTCTAATATGTTGATTCAAACGGGAGTAGGTCGGCTCCTCGGCGAATTGTTCGGGATCTTTTTTTATTCGAGGTGCCACCACATCGTCCGACAAGTCGAGACCAGCACCCGATTCATCAATAAGCTGGGGCTGACTGCGCTCTCTAGGGGCCTTGTATTCTCCTAAGCTCTCGTCGACCACTTCGGCGATAACAACTTCCAACTCCTCACCGCCGGGCTCTGCCTTCACGGTGTCGGGCTCCCAGCGATGCCAGAAGGGCTTACTCAACACAGGCTGATCCACCGCCGCCAGCACTTTCCCCTGCAACTGTGCATATTCGCTAACCAGCGCCGAATATTCCTGTAATTGGGCGCTGCGTTTCTTTAGCGGTTTTTCAAACTGATCGAGCTGTTTTTTTAGGTCGGCCCCAGGCTTTAAGGCCTTCAGCTGCCCAGACAGCGACTTAAACGCCGTCTGTGTTGCCTCGGATCGCTCCAACTTTACCCTGTCCAGTCGTTTGACATGACCCTCAAGCGCATCTACTAACATTTTTAACTTACTGCCGGGGATCGCACCTGTGCTGAGCATCTTCCTAAGCCCGGTCAGCTGCTGATCCAGGCGATTGTCGACGCCGTCCGCAACTAGGCTAATCCGAATAATCGCCCGGGACAACAGCGTCATGGTTTGCTGGCTCTGCTTCTTGCGCCGCTCTTCAATTTCTAGCGCAGTCAGGTATTTGTCTTTCCAATCGGAGGGGGATCTCGTGCTCATTACAAATTAAGCCCGTATTGACGTGTTATTGTTATAGCGTGACTCGCTCCGTTAACCGGCCGGCGAGGCATAGCCCTGATAGAGAATCACTACTGTGTTGAGGAAGTATAGCTGGCTGGTGGCACTGCGGGAAATACGTTGTGCCGAGAATTGCAGCGGTGCAAAGCAGCACCGCGAAAAACAGTTATTTGCGCAGCGACGACGCCGCGCAGCAGATTTTAGTTAAACAACTAGCGACTGGCTAAATTGGCGCGTTCCAGACTGACAAGAAAGTCGACTACTTTCATCATATCTGCTTGACCCCCGGCCTTGCCCGCGGATACCCGATACTTGCCGTTGACAATCACCTCGGGGGTACCGGAGACCTTATAGCTCCTGGCCCGAGCGTCGGCTTGCTTGACCTGGCTGACCACGCTAAATGAGCCAAATGTCTTGTCAAAAGCCTCGCGATCGACGCCGTAGTCAGTAAACAATTCCGCGATCTGGTCTTGACTGGAAAGGCGTTTGCGCTCGACTAGCAAGGTGGTAAACAGCGGCAGGTGCAGCTGGTCGAGAACGCCCAGCGCCTTTGCGGTGTAAAACGCTTGCGCGTGCAACTTCATAGTATTGTTCCACATGGCCGGAGAGGACCAAAAATCAACATCCCCAGCGACCGTCTTTTTCCACTGCTGAACAATAGGCTCAAAGCTATAGCAGTGAGAACAGCCATACCAAAAAACCTCCACCACCTCCACCTTGCTGGCGTCTCGGGTACGCACCGGCTGATCCAATACGTCGTAGTGAGTGCCTGCGACATAGGACTGGGCACTGGCAAATGCCGGCACCAATAACAGACAAACCAAAAGGGAAAGCGTGCGAATCATAATAAACTCCAAATAGGGTCAAGGTGTGGGCAAAGTCGGTCAAATCGCGTCGCCGGTATCTTAGCGAAAACGACAGTACTGCACATTGGCAGCCATTAGACCCTGATTAGTAAAAAAATTCCATTGCCTGTTTCGTGGGCTAAAAAAAAAATGCGCCCTAAGGCGCATTAACCGACGGTATTGGTAGTTAGTGCAAACCGTTGATATAACTGGCCACTGCATCGATTTCACTGTCACTCATGCGATAGGCAATGTCGCGCATAATCTTAATATCACCGTCGTTGGAACGACCTTCGAGGCCGTCAGCAGCAGCGCGAAAGGCTCTCAACTGCGCTGCCACGTAGTCGCTGTGCTGACCACTCAGAGCGGGAAAACCGGCCGGTGCGTTGCCCTTGCCAGTCGGAGAGTGACAGGCAGTGCAGGCCGCAACACTCTTACTGCGAATGCCGGCGCGGTAAATTTCTTCGCCCTTGGCTACTAAAGCCGCCTTACTCTGGCCGCCGCTGGCTTGTTGTTCAGAATAAAAGGCGGCGATATCGGCAATATCCTCAGCACTGAAGTTGTCTAGCTGACCGGCCATGGTCGGTACCGAACGGCCACTGCATTTTTGCGCTTTCTGCTGATCTGCAGAAAGTGCGCCACAGCGAATATCGTTCATTTGCTTGATTAGGTAGCGCGCATTTTGACCGGCAAGTTTTGGGAAACTCGGCGCCATACTGTTGCCGTCAGCACCGTGACAGGCGCCACAGGCTACAACTTTACTCTTACCACTAGCGGCATCACCACTGGCCTGGGCCATAGTGGTAGCCATAAGACCCACAATCAATCCAATCAATACCTTTTTCATACGTATTCCACAGTATTCGTTACAAAAGAGCGCACTCAACAGTGCACCGTCTTTTTATCAATAAATGTACCAAAGACAACCTTGGGCGGCAGATTCAACTGCCCGCCAGGGGCAGAAATAGCCCGCTGCACCACAAAAAAGCCGCGCCAATACCACAATCCTCGAAAGGAGCGGCCTATAAAAGCATTTGGCCGACACAAATTCCAGCGCATTATACACAAGACTGGTATCCTACCGCCATCCCTAACCCTACCGCACTGCTCAGATAGTGCCACAAAACACCAGCAGGCATCGAATTGACAGACTCTACTAGCGGCCCAGCTGCCACCAGCCCATTAAATTTCCGCCAGACGGCCTTTCTCACCAGCGCCGCCAGGTTAGCCAAGTGTCCACCGGATACCGGTGCCGAAGTCGCCTTTGCCGGCCGCTCCAATGCCGGAAAATCCAGCGCGATCAATACGCTGACCGACAATAAGAAGATGGCAAAAACCAGTAAAACTCCTGGCCGTACTCAGCTGATCAACTTTTTCACCATTACCGAGCAACAGCGCCTGGTCGATTTGCCCGGCTACGGCTTCGCCAAAGTACCACTACAGGTAAAAAACGAGTGGCAAAAACATCTCGAACACTACTTGCGTGAGCGTCAGTCTCTGAGCGGGCTGATACTACTGATGGACATTCGACACCCGCTGCAGGATTTTGACCGCATGATGCTGTCCTGGGCGCAGAGCTGCGAAATGCCAGTACACATTTTGCTGACCAAGGCCGACAAACTCAAAAAGGGTCCAGCCAACAACACCCTGCACGCTGTTAAACGCGAGTTGGAACCCATGGTCGGTGTTAGTGTGCAGCTGTTCTCGTCACTAAAACGCTCAGGACTAGAGGGCTTAGTCAGCGTATTGGGCGACTGGCTAACCCTGCCGCAAGATATGCATATCGATCACAACGAACCTGCAAACCCTGCTACAGACACAGCAACCTAAGTAAGCCTGCAAACCTTGGCAACACAGTATTTAACCACTCTGACGCTTGTTACTGACAAATGGCAGGCGTAAAAAAACCCGGCGGCGAACGAATCGAGCCGGGTATTAAAGTATCCATAGGATACTATACAGGAGACATCTATAAGTGTAGGGGAACACCGATAGAAGGTGGTAACTAGCCACTGCAAACTATGACCACAGGCTGCCGACTAAAGTTCCGAAATAATTATAAAAATATAAATCTTTTTTTACTGCGGCAGCACCGCCCGTTTACAATTAATAAAAAACCTTAGCCTGGCCGATCTCAGGGCGCCTCGTTTGACATAATTATAGTTCCCGAAGCACCAAACATACCACCAACCCCATGACAGACTGATAGCTTGGCGCCGTCGACCTGCGCCGGTGAGGTGCCACGCATTTGGCGCACGCTTTCCTGCAGCGCGTACATACCATACATACCGGAGTGCATATAGGAGAGACCGCCGCCATTAGTGTTCATCGGCAACACGCCTCCCGGCGCAGTATTGCGTTCCATAATAAACTGACCGGCCTCACCGGGCCCTACAAAACCCAGATCCTCCAAACCAAAGATCGGCAAGTGGGCGAAGGCGTCGTAAATCATTAAATGATCCACCTCACTACGACTTATACCTGCCTCTTCAAAGGCTTTGTTGCCGGAAACGCGAAATGCCCGAGAGGAGGTAAAGTCAGCCATTTGCGAAATCATCGGCGTCTCGACACTCTCGCCAGTGCCGACTATATAGACCGGCTTGGTGCCAAAGTCTTTGGCCCGCTCCGCCGAGGTCATTATGAGCGCACCGCCTCCATCCGTGACCAAGCAACACTGCAGCAGACGAAAGGGGTAGGCAATCATGCGTGAGTTGAGCACGTCGTCGATGGTAATCGGATCGCGAAACGTAGCGCGGGGATGCATCGCCGCCCACTCCCGCTGCACTACCGCCACATTGGCCAGTTGCTCATGCGTAAGACCACGGTCTTTCATATACCGCAGCACTGGAATGGTGAACATGGTGGGCGGACCCATCGGCCCATAGGGCGCCTCAAACTGCCCCGCCAAACTACTACTATTACCGCCATAACGCCCGGAACCAACGCGAGACTTACCGCTCTCACCGTGAGTAATAAGCACCGTTGTACACAGGCCCTCATTGATCGCCGCCGCCGCGTGGCGCACATGCAACATAAAGGAACAGCCTCCTACCGCCGTGCCGTCGGCCCAGGTAGGAGTAATGCCTAAATAATGGGCCAAATCAGTGGGGCTAGTGCCGGCGGTGGCGACACCGTCTATGTCCTTGGGGCCAATGCCCATGTCATTCATGGCATTAAGGGCGGCATCGGCGTGCAGGCCCAGCATAGATAGATTGGGGATTCGCCCCAGCTCGGTCGTTTCGGCAGCACCGACAATGGCAACAGTTCCCGGCTTCATAACGAGCCTCCTGCAGGCTTAAATTTGGGTAGAAAAATATCTTCGCTGGCCTGCTCAAAACTGACCTCTAGGGCCATATCCAGTGTGAGTGCTTCGGGAGTCTGCTCGATACCAATAATATTGCTCATCATTCGCGGCCCCTCTTCCAGCTCGACCACAGCGATAGAGTAGGGCGCATCCCAGCCCTTAGGTGCCCGGTGATTAATAACATAGGAATACAGCGTTGCCCTACCACTAGCAGGGTATACCTCAACCTCCCGACAGGCGCACTCGGGACAAAAGGGTCGCGGTGGAAAGTAGCTATGATTACAGCGCTGGCAGCGCTGTAACCTGAGCTGCCCCTCGCGGGTGCCCGCCCAAAAATGTTCCGTCTCCGGGGTCGGAGTCGGTAGCGCTTGAAATTTATCGGCCATAATTGTTACCTCCATATTTTATTCTATTTATTGTTTGGCATTGTAGCAGCGCTAATGAAGCCTTCACCAGCATCCTTCCACAATCGATGTTTTCATGTAGATCGGGTTTCACCCCGACAGCTTACGATGCCAACATGTTCAACTGTTTGCACGTTGTAAAAAGGCGGTGAACAAGCTGTGGACACGTTGTGGACATGTTGTGGACACGTTGTGGAGCCTAAACACAAGCTTCAGTGATCGCGCCAAGCACGAGTGCCCGGCCCAAATAGGTGCTCCCATCGATTACGCTGTTAGCGCCACGCGCTGTGATGACGGCCCCGTTGTCGGTTGGGAGCCCACGCCCTTTAACAGGACCGCCATCACAGAGCGCTACGTTTGTGTGTCACTGCCACGATCTAGCAACGCAGGGCTGTGTATTCCCTTAAAGGGCGTGGACTTCCAACCGATGAGGGAATACACAGCCCTGCGGTGCGGGACAATGACGCCAAATTCTTGTGCTAACGCCACCCAAACCCGAGCGGGTGTTTTGTGTATTCTTCGAGAATATTCAAGTACTAATCGTTTATGGCTAAATACAAGCTAGCGCCGTGTTAGTGTGCCTGCTCCCAGTTGTCACCGGTGCCAACATCGACGATTAACGGCACATCCAAGATTGTGGCCTGCTCCATCAAGCGAATAATGTCGCCGGTAAAACTGGCGACCTGATCGCTTTTCACTTCGAACACCAATTCGTCGTGCACTTGCATAATCATTTTAGCATCGACCTGGGCCCCCTCTAGCCACTGGTCGACATCGATCATTGCCTTCTTAATAATGTCTGCAGCGGTACCTTGCATCGGCGCATTGATGGCGGTGCGCTCAGCCGCTTGCCGGCGCATGCCGTTGCTGCTATTAATCTCCGGTAAATAGAGACGGCGGCCAAATAATGTCTCGACATAGCCGCACTCCCCAGCGCCGGTACGCACATCGTCCATATAGCTCTGCACACCGGGGTAGCGGGCAAAATACGTGTCGATATAGTCCTTCGCCTCACCCCGACTAATATTGAGCTGCTTGGCCAAACCAAAGGCCGACATACCGTAAATCAAACCAAAATTAGTCGCCTTAGCCCGGCGGCGCTGCTCTGCAGTGACCTCGCTGGGCGCTACCGAAAATACTTCGGCAGCGGTGGCGCGGTGTATATCCATACCCTGAGAAAAGGCCTTCAGCAACCCGACGTCCTGGGACAGGTGCGCCATAATGCGCAGCTCGATCTGTGAGTAATCCGCCGCCACAATCTTATAGCCTGGCGCTGCGATAAAAGCTTGGCGCACACGCCGACCCTCCTCGTTGCGCACGGGAATATTTTGTAAATTGGGATCAGAAGAGGACAGCCGGCCGGTGGCCGTCACCGCCTGATGATAAGAGGTGTGAATTCTGCCACTGACCGGGCTGATCATCAGCGGCAATTTGTCGGTATAGGTGGACTTCAACTTGCTCAGCCCTCGGTACTCCATTAGCAGCTTGGGTAGTGGATAGTCCAAGGCCAGGTCCGCCAACACTTCTTCGGCGGTGGAAGGCGCGCCTTTTGGGGTTTTCTTAAGCACCGGTAAATGCAGTTTTTCGAACAGGATATATCCCAGCTGCTTGGGCGAAGAGAGATTGAATTCTTCCCCCGCCAGCTCAAAAGCCTGCCGCTGCAACACCTCCATTCGCTGAGCTAGCTCCGCGCTCTGGGTTAACAGCATGTCCTTGCTGACCAAGGCGCCGTTGCGCTCAATCTTGGACAAGACCTCCACCAGTGGCAGTTCGATGTCATTGAATAGCTTTATCAGCGCCGGCTGCGCCTGCAGCTGCGGCCACAGCGCCCGGTGCAGGCGCAGGGTGATATCAGCATCCTCCGCCGCATAGGGACCCGCTAACTCCAGCTTGACCTGATTAAAGCTCAACTGCTTGGCTCCCTTACCCGCTACCTGCTCGAACTTGACAGTGTCCATGCCCAGGTGTTTTTTGGCCAGAGTATCCATATCGTGGCGGCTGCCAACGCTGTTCAAAACATAGGATTCCAGCATGGTGTCAAAGTCGATACCACGCAGGGTAATACCGTGATTGATCAATACGCTGCGATCGTACTTTAGATTTTGCCCCACCTTGGCTTTTCCCGGGTCCTCCAACAGCGGTTTCAGGGTCGACAATACCAGGCTCTCACTGAGCTGGTCTTCGACCCCCAGATAGTCGTGGCCAAAGGGAACATAGGCGGCGGTCCCGGGCTCGACCGCAAAGGATACACCCACCACCCGGGCCTCCATGTAATTGAGGCTGGTAGTTTCGGTGTCGAAGGCAAACAGCTCCGCGGCCCGCAGCCGTTCAACCCACTGCATAAACTCAGCCTGATCAGTAATCAACTGATAGTCACTGGGTGGCTGCGCCACAGCTGCCTCCGGGCTATCAACTACAGGACCTGCGCTGGCCTGCAAAGTAAAATCTTGGCCCCCCTGTAACTCCTCGACCCAGTGCTTGAATTCCATCTGCCGGAAGTACTCCAGCAGCTGGTCACTGTCCGCCACTGCCATAACCAACTGATCTACCGGCAGCTCCAGTTTGACGTCCAGCTTGATAGTCGCAAGCTCGTAGGACAGGTAGGCGCTGTCACGCCCTTGCTCCAGTTTCTTGGCCAGGGTCTTGGCACCACGCACCTCGAGGCCGGCCACTTTGTCCAGCTGAGCATATAGGTCGTCGAGACCGCCGATACCCTGCAGCAGCGCCAGTGCGGTTTTCTCACCCACCCCCGGCACCCCAGGAATATTGTCAACCTTGTCACCCATCAGCGCGAGGTAGTCGATGATCAGCTGCGGCGGCACGCCGAATTTCTCGCTCACCCCAGGCTCATCCATAACGGTCTCGGTCATAGTATTGACTAGTGTCACATGGCTATTAACTAATTGCGCCATGTCCTTGTCACCGGTGGAAACCACCAGCTCCAGGCCTTTCTCGGTAGCCTCCCGGGCATAGGTGCCAATAACATCGTCTGCCTCTACCCCCTCGACCACAATAAGCGGCATGCCCATGGCCTTCACAATGCCGTGAATCGGTGCGATCTGCACCCGCAGATCATCAGGCATCGATGGCCTGTTGGCCTTATATTCGGAATAGATGTCGTCGCGAAAGGTCTTGCCCTTGGCATCGAATATCACCGCGATAACACTGTTGGGATAGTCCTTGAACAGCCTTCGCAACATGCTGGTGACGCCGCGAATCGCCCCTGTTGGCAGGCCGTCACTGTTGCGCAGATTGGCCTGGGACATGGCGTGAAAGGCCCGGTATAAATAGGATGAGCCGTCGACCAGTACGATAGGTGCTGCTTTTTTTTCCGTCATAATTGAGTTGTAACGCCGCTTCTTAGAAGGTGGTGGAAACTGCAGAAACCGGTCAGCGAAAGTGCTGTAACCGGGTACCACAGCCGATCAATGTCGGTATTATGCATCAGAATGGGAAAGCCCTCCAATCAAAGCACTGACTATGTCGCCCACCGACCAGAAGCACAGCTAGCACCGTGCTCATCAGTTGTTACCTCGTCTCTAAAAACTCCAAAGTAACACTTCCACAAACCACGAAGCGAACATATTTGTTACCCTTAACAAAACTAGGTAACAAAACTATTTATCTTTATAAAACAATACGATAAATACATTAAAGGGAATCAAATAGCTATAGAACGGTGTTAGCACTACAAAAAAGTAACACTTATTTAGGCCGTCTTCTAGACAATAGAAAAAAGTGTGTTACTATTCGGGTCATAAGGTAACAAAAGTAACAAGTCAGCAACCGGCAACACTGCCACTCAGGAGAAACATCATGAAATATTTAGCTATCGCCCTAACTATCGCACTAGGGGTTTACGGCACCGCTGCCAGCGCCGATACTGGCAGCAAACATCCAATACTGACTCTGGCCATGAACAATAGCACCCCGGAGCAATGGATAGACTTTCCCACCGACAGCATAGCCGACACTCCGGCGAATCAAATGCAGCGGGAACAGGCGAAAAAAATGGAACAGCTGAATGTCGATTTGGACAAAGCCCTAGAAGCAAAATTTTCCAGGGAATTTAACGCTGGTATCTAAACTCAGCTAAGGGCCCGACGCTTACGTCGGGCCTCCTTACCTCGCAACACAGCGCCATGTTTTGCGAGGTAAACCGCAGGTACGACTTCTCGCTCAAGCCAATCATCTTCTACCTCGACGCGCAATTGCGCAGCCCTCTATCGATTAACCTCGCCAGCGAGACCGGAGCGTGGTGCTCAATCCCGAGAACGGCGAATCGATTCGTAGGTAATCTTCAGATTCATTAAGTCCAGCGGCGCCCGAAAAAAGCCCACATAGTGTCCCTGTGGGTTGATAATGGCCACGTTGCCGCTGTGGGACACCTGGTAGTTATCACCGCCGCCTGGCACCTTCGTAAAGGGGATGTTGAGCTGAGTTGCAAAGCGGTGCAAGTTGAGAAACTCGCCGCCTACACCAATAAAATCTGGATTAAAAAAGCTGACGTAGGGCAGTAATTTCTCAGGGCTGTCCCGGGCCGGATCGACAGTGACCATAACCACTTGCAGGTCCTTGGCAAAGGGCCCCTGCTGCTGCTCTCGATAGAAACGGTTGAGTAGGGCCATGGTGGTGGGACAAACATCGGGACAATACGTAAACCCGAAAAACACCAGTGACCATTTGCCCGCCAAATTGGCTGGGGTAAAAGCCTCACCGTGGAAATCCACCAGTGAGAAGTCCTTGAAGGAGCGAGGATTATCAAATAGAAATGCCCCCTGGGTTTTTAACTGCTCATCACTCAACAGTACCGGACTAGTCAACTTATTAATAAAGAGCGCGATAAACAGTGCGATAACGGCCAGTAAAATCATCACCGAACGCAAAACTTTGCGCCTCTGCTCCGCACTTAGCGGCGACTGACGAGCCGCTTCTCCATTCATTGCAACACCAACTGTGTGGCGCTACTCATGGGAAACAGGTAATGATCTAATAGCATCAACATATACAGCGCCATTAAGTAGACGATCGAATACTTGAACGTCGCGTAGGGGGCATGCACCAAGCCACGCATGATAGCTATCGCCCAATACAAAAAGCCGACACCGAGCACTACGGCGCTTACCAGGTACAGCGGGCCACTCATCCCGGTGGCAAAGGGCATTAGGGTAGCGGCAAACAATATCAGGGTGTAGAGCAATATATGCAGTGCGGTGTACTTAACACCGTGGGTTACCGGCAGCATCGGTATGCCAGCGCGGGCGTAATCCTCTTTACGGTGTATGGCCAACGCCCAAAAATGCGGCGGCGTCCAGGCAAAGACTATCAATACCAACAGCAGTGCATGCCCGTGGATATCGTTGGTAACCGCAGTCCAGCCCAGCAGCGGTGGTGCCGCCCCGGGCAGTCCGCCAATAACAATATTCTGTGGTGTCGCCCGCTTTAACCACAGAGTATAAATCCCGGCGTAACCAATCATTGAAAACAACGTCAGCCAGGCGGTCAACTGATTGACCATGACCAACAACATAGCCAGGCCAATAGCGCCTAACAGTAGAGCAAATAGGGCTCCAGCCCTTGAACTCACCCGACCCTGAGCGATAGGCCGGTTGTGGGTTCGGGCCATGATCAAATCTATGCGTTGATCAGCTAAATGATTTAGCACCGCGCCGCAGGCAGAACAAAGACCGATGCCGAGGTTGCCAAACACCAGAATCTCCCAGGGCACGACGCCGGGCACGGCCATCAACATACCGATCAGGGAGGTTAGCAACATAAGGTAGACTACACGGGGCTTAGTGAGCTCGTAAAAGTCTTGCCAACGGGCGGCGCTATTCAGGCTGTGCTGTTGTTCCATTGCAGGCGATCTCTCGTGGGTAGGGATGGCTATGGAGTAGCATAGCCGAGTTTCGCCCGGAGGCAGTACTCTTTGCTTATTTTATCAGGCGCTTCATATCTTTCACCACCGCCTTGCCCAATACATTGAGTGAATCCTGATCGCTCAACTCAAGCTGGTATTGCATCATTAGCCAACCCCGGGGATCGACTACAAAAAACTGCTTGCCTGTTAATGGATCGACACCAGAATCGGCGAACAGAGCCAGAATCGTAGCGCTATCCATAACAACCACATCCATGCCACGGTACTCTTTGTCGAACTGCTGTTGCAACTCGTCGCTAATTGTTCCGCTGGTGGTCACATAGATTAGCCGCACCCGATTCATTTTTTTGCCTAGCGCGGTAATACTCTGTCTGGCGGTATACAACATAGGTGCACAGTCTTCGTCGCAGTGGTGCCCGGCAAATACCACAAAGGCCCACTTTGGCTCCGGCTTACTGTAGTCAAAATCCTCACCCGACAAGGCCTTGATTGACAGTTCAACCAGTGCCAGTGGCGGCTGTACCAGGATGCCATTATTGACTGTGCCCAGATCGACAGACTTATTATTAACTAAAAAGTAGAGCACGGAGGACAGCACAATAACCAGCACCGGAATACCTACGATGCCCATAAGAACATTGCGATTAGTTTTGTTTGACACCGATATAGACCCTCAATTTTTCCCAAAAGACTGTTTAACAATAATAACTATATTACTGTTGACGATAACCAAGATAATTAGCAACATCACCGCCATCGCAAACCACTGCACCGCATAGCCGGTATGTTTAGCGGGTTCAATGTTTACCACCATCCAATTGGCCCGCAGGCTAGCGGGACTACCTTCCTGCAATCTCACCACGTAGGGAAACAGTGGTAGCTGCAGTGCGGCGGCCATTTTCACCACATCGACACTCTGGCTAACCCGAGGCCAGCTGCTGCTCGATTGTTCTGCGGCCAGCTGCAGCAGAGCGCCCTGGGAAATATAAATATCACCGAGCAGTTCTAATGTTTCACCCATGCCGGCAACGACGGGGGGCGATGGCAGGCTGCGACGGGAGCGATCACCGGCGACCCAACCACGGTTGACCAACACCACCTGGTCACTGCCGTGTAGTTGAAACGGCATTACCACTTCGTAGCCAAACTGGCCGCGGCTAATACGATTGTCTAAAAACAACGTTCGGTCATTGATAAAATGACCTCGCAGAATCACTGGCTGGTAGTGTAACTCCCCAGCGGGTAGTGACTCGATGACAATGGGCCCAGCCAGTTGCCGCTGCTGATAAAGCTCTTTTAACTCAAGTTTTTCCTGCGCTCGCTGCAATTGCCAAAATCCCAGACTGATAACCAGCGGTAATAACAACATCGCCAGCGCAGTGGCACGCCAATCCGGAGTGATCGCAAACTTCAGCATCTTAAACTCCTGCTACCAGGCAGTAAAACTCGAATACAGCCGCCCTCCATCGGCAGCGTTAGCTGGGTTACAATAGTGCGCATTTAACAACAATTTGGAGTATTAGCATGTGGTTGAAAACAGTCATTGTAATCCTGTTTATAGCGTTGGTGATCAGCTTGTTTAGCGGCTTTGGCTTTCTGCTAAAAGATCGTGAAGTCGGTGGCGAACGTCCTCGCCGTACCGCTAGGGCGCTGGGCCTGCGACTGGTATTGGCGGCGCTGCTAATCGGCTTTTTGTTCTTCGGCGTGTTCACCGGCAAACTGGGGTCCAATGCGCCCTGGGACGCTCGCTACGCCGAGCAGATAAATCCACCGACAACGGCACAATAAACCGGTTCTACTGCACTATGTTCTAGTTGCCCAGAGTTTTAGCTGCCCAGAACGTAAAAACGGTTGTGAAAACCTTCTCACAACCGTTGACCACTAAGCGCTGCCTGCCTAGAGAATATAGACAAACAAGAACAGACCTACCCACACCACGTCGACAAAGTGCCAGTACCAGGAAGAGGCTTCAAAACCGAAGTGATCTTCCGGGGTAAAATGACCACTCTTGGTCGAGCGCAGCCATTGTACTAACAGCATAAATGCACCCATGCAGACGTGGAAGCCATGAAAGCCGGTCAACATAAAGAAGGTCGAACCGTAAATACCCGAAGACATATACAGGCCGTAGTCGACATAGGCTTCGTGATATTCCAAGTATTGCAGATAGACAAAGAGCATACCCAGCGACACGGTAATACCCAGCCATATATTTTGCTTGCTGCGCTTACCCGCCAGTAGTGCCAAATGTGCCATATGTGCGGTGACACTTGAGGTCATCAAGACAATGGTATTCCACAATGGAAGCCAGTGAAAAATATTATCCCAACCGGGAAAACTCATATTGCGCGCTGGCCCGGTCATTACACCGTTGTTTGCAGTAATCTGGCCACTAACACCGCCGACTGCATCCTGTGGCGTTTCCATCATCGGCCAATTGTAGGTAAAGCCCTCCCACAACAAGTGGCTGAAGCGACCACCGTCGCCTTCGCCGCCCAACCAAGGACCGGCGAGGTTGCGCACATACCACAGCGACCCAAAAAATACTGCAAAGAACATGACCTCGGAAAAGATAAACCACTGCATGCCAATCGCATAGGAGTGTTTTAACTGACCGCTGTTCATACCGGCGCGGTTCTCGATAATAGTCACTCGAAACCAACTAAATAAAGTAGCCAAAAACAATACCAGGGCCACGATAAAAATAAGCCATGAATTTGTTGACTCGGCGGGGTCGCCAAAGGTTTTGTCATTCAAGACACTGGCGGCACCAAAAACTGTGGAAAATAATGTCAAGCTGGCCCAAATTGCCAGCCGACTCTTTTCCGGTACGTAATAGGCCTCGTACTCTGTACTGCTTTGACCTGTCATTTTCTTTCTCCGTTAATTTCTTTGCTTCCACGCAGCTGAACATGCGAGAGTAAGCTGCTTGCTATTCTAGCGTGTCGCGACCGCGCCCTGAGAGGCTGCCATCGCTGTCACATCAAAAAGTGTATACGATAAAGTTATGGTCTTGATGTCTGCAGGTAAGTCCTGGTCCACTATAAATTGCAGTGGCATATCCGTCTCGGCCCCTGCTGCCAAAGGCTGCTGGTTAAAACAGAAACATTCTGTCTTATGAAAATAGTCCGCCGCGCGAATCGGTGCAACGCTGGGAATAGCCTGCGCCACCATCGCCTTGGCCAGTGGGTTTTTTGCATAAAAAACCGTACTGTTGACCGCGCCTGGGTTTACTTTCAACACCGACTCGGTCGGATGAAAAACCCAAGGCATACCTTCATTATTGGTCGTCACGAACTGAACTCGTATTTCACGACCAATATCGACGGAAGATTCCACCACTTGGTAGCGCTCACCGCTGGTTTTACCGTTAATACCCAAAACATCACAAAGTACATTGTAAAGCGGTACCATCACCACAAAAACAAAGGCGAACATGGCAACAGCTACAACCGCAAGTTTTGTGACGGTGTAGGTAATTGAGCGCTCTGTTGTCGTATTCGCCATTATTTACTACCCGCTACTTAACGTCGGGTGGAGTGCTAAACGTATGGTATGGCGCGGGGGTGGGCAGAGTCCACTCCAATCCCTCGGCACCGTCCCAGGTTTTTTCTTCGCTGGTCGGCTCGCCTGAAACCACTGTTTTAACCACATTGAACAGGAACAGAATCTGCGAGGCACCGTAGATAAACGCTCCAATCGACGACATAGTATTAAAGTCAGTAAATTGTAGTGCGTAGTCCGGGATACGACGAGGCATACCTGCCAGTCCCAAAAAGTGCTGGGGGAAGAAGGTCAAGTTGAAACCGAAAAACGATATCCAGAAATGGGCCTTACCCATATTCTCGCTATACATTTTACCGGTCCACTTAGGCAGCCAGTAGTAGACCGCAGCGGACATACTGAACACCGCACCGGCAACCATAACATAGTGAAAATGCGCCACTACAAAGTAGCTGTCGTGGTATTGGAAATCGACCGGAGCTAGAGACAACATCACGCCGGTGAAACCGCCAATCGTGAACAGAAACACAAAACCTATACAAAACAGCATCGGCGTTTCAAAGGTCATCGAACCCTTCCACATGGTGGTAATCCAGTTGAATACCTTAACCCCTGTTGGCACCGCTATCAGCATTGTCGCATACATGAAAAACAGCTCACCGGTAATCGGCATGCCGACGGTATACATGTGGTGAGCCCAAACAATGAAGGACAAAAATGCGATCGAGGCGGTGGCGTAAACCATTGAGTCGTAGCCAAACAGCGGCTTGCGAGCAAATGTAGGAATTATCTGCGAGACCACACCAAAGGCGGGCAGAATAATAATATACACTTCCGGGTGACCAAAGAACCAGAACACGTGCTGGAACAGTACTGGATCACCGCCACCTGCAGCGGAGAAAAAGCTGGTGCCAAAGTGAATATCCATCAACATCATGGTTACCGCTCCAGCCAGTACCGGCATAACCGCTATCAGCAAAAACGCGGTGATAAGCCAAGTCCAAACAAACATCGGCATCTTCATATAGGTCATGCCAGGAGCACGTAAATTGACCACGGTGGCGATGATGTTAATCGATCCCATGATGGACGACAGGCCCAACAGGTGAACACCAAAGATAAAGTAGGTCACGGTGTCCGGCGCGTAGGTAGTCGACAGTGGCGCATAGAACGTCCAGCCGAAGTTAGGCGCACCGCCGTCCATAAACAATGTTGATGCCAACAGTGCAAAGGTAGGGGGCAGCAGCCAAAAACTCAGGTTATTCATCCGCGGCAATGCCATATCCGGCGCACCGATCATCATCGGAATCATCCAGTTAGCCAAGCCCACAAAAGAGGGCATAATCGCACCGAACACCATCACTAAGCCGTGCATGGTGGTCATCTGGTTGAAAAAGTCAGGTTCAACAATTTGCAGACCGGGCTGGAATAACTCGGCCCGAATAATCATGGCAAAAGCGCCGCCCAAAATAAACATGGCGAAACTAAACCAGAGATACATGGTGCCGATATCTTTGTGATTGGTGGTTAAAACCCACCGCATAAAGCCTTTAGAAGGCCCGTGATGTGCACTCATTTTCGGAACCTCCTATTGGACTTGCTTAAAGTTATAGACATCGATTGGTTGCACCAAATCACCCATGTTGTTGCCAAAGGCATTGCGCTGGTAGGTCACTACCGCAGCCATATCGACATCGTTGAGCTGGGCGCCAAAGGCCTGCATAGCAGTACCGGGCACACCATTGATGGAAACCGCGAGATGGCCCGCTACCTCACCGGTGGCGAGGGCGCTGCCGGCGATGGCCTTACCAACCCCACCTTCACCGTTACTGCCATGGCAGGCGACACAGTATTGATTGTAAACCGTTTTACCGGCTACCATCTGCTCGTCGAGGGTAAATTGCTTGTCCATCAGCGACTTGATTTCAGCGGCCTGGGCTTTCTTCTCATCCAGCCACTGATCGAATTCGGCTCGCTCTACCACATTGACAACAATCGGCATAAAGCCATGATCACGACCACACAATTCCGCACATTGACCGCGATAAACACCGGTTTGTGTGGCGTTAGTCCAAGCTTCGTTGATAAAACCGGGAATCGCGTCGCGCTTAACCGCCAATGCAGGCACCCACCAGGCGTGTATCACGTCGTTGGCGGTAATCAGGAAGCGAACCTTGGTATTGACGGGAAGTACGATGGGCTCATCTACTTCTAATAAGTAGTGCTCTCCCTTTTCGTCCTCGTTGTAAATTTCGGTTTTGCCCGTTTTCAGATTACTAAAAAAACTAACGTTTTCACCGTCTGCGTCAATATACTCGTATTTCCATTTCCATTGATAGCCGGTCACCACGATATCCAACTCACTGTCTTCAAAGTCGTAGACTTCGAGCAGCGTAGTGGTCGCAGGGAACGCTATAACGAGCAGAATCAGGAAGGGCACGACAGTCCAGGCAATTTCTACCGCGGTACTCTCATGAAAATCTTCAGCTTCGGCGCCTTTGGATTTACGGTGAGTAAACGCCGAGTAAAACATCACGCCAAAAACTACAACACCAATCACCACGCAGATCCACAATACAATCATATGCAAGTCGTAAATCTTTGCCCCCACTTCAGTAACGCCCGGCGACAAATTCATCTGCCAGCGTTGAGCCTCTTCAGCCCACGCACCTGTACTCAGCATACTGAGTAACATTAGCACAGGACTAAGCGCCAGCTTGCTAAGCCGCTTCGCTTGTAAATGCATCTCCCGTGTCTCCATATTAAAATGTTAAAAATATCTCAGTATCCGGACCGGTTGCCGTCGATAACACGCCGCTACCATTTTAAGTTAGAAAAACACGGGTGGATTCTCTAACGTAAATCGATACTGGTTGAGCTTTAATAAGCACATTGTTACCGGCGACTGAGAACCAACGTTATAACCGCTGGATTCCAGGCCAAAATCGCTGAGTGCGACAAAACGCCGCAATTATACGCAGCTTTAACGGTGCAGACCACCTCAACCGAGTTTAATTCCAAAAGAAAGAAGCCGGCAAATAGGAAAAACCTTACATTTTATAATGAATTTTCCATGATATGCGCTTTTCGCTGCACTGCAACACACTATAGGCGATTTTTGACAGCCACTTTATTTTACGAAAGATTGCTGGAATTACACATTGGCACAGCTTTGCTGGCTAGATCCGAAGCTGACGACCCACGCCAGCAGTGGGCAGTACCACTGGAGGACTTTGGCCGGCCATGTTCTCGCTATGCGAAGAATTTGTACTAGCCTTACTGTATTAGCAGCAGCGACCATCACAACAGGAGCACAGGGTGAAGATTGAAGCCATTCAAACCATGATTGAATTGGCTAAAGCCCATGAACAGCAACAGGGAAATTTAGCCAGTATACTCAGCTATCACATTGAAAGTAATCGGCATTTACCCATTCAATTGCCCGAACAGAGGCCACTACAAAGCCTGCTCGTTTTTGTCACCAGCTACATAGAACATGTACCTAAATTTATTGAGGCAACCCGCAGCATCACCACAGCCGCGGGTATTGGGGAATACGCCGAGCCCTTTGTGGCATTGGCGGAGGATTATTTTTTAAAGCCCCCGGAAATTATTGCCGGGCATTTTGGGCTGCACGAATTGATGTACGAAGCCTACCTTGCCCACCGGTTAATAGAAGAGGTCAACGACCGTTTCATGCTACGCAGCTCGGTGCCGCTGGTACCGATGGATATGACCAAATCCAATCTACTAATCCACACGCTTATTGGCGAACCCTTTGCCAATGAGCTGGACGATGCTGTTCACTATACCGCTCAGATTGCGGTCGAGCGGGAACACGTTTATAACAGTGCCGCCTTTCAATGTTATGTCGATGCGCACCGCAACAACCACTGGGATTTGGAAGTCGAAAACTGGCCCTGCCTTATCGACCAGCTCGCCCTCTCCATCGAAGTCACTGGTCGCGTCGCTTAGATCCGGGGTCTATTATCCTCACTAACTGCAATTCATCCTCGTGAGCAAGGGCCTGCTCTCCCAGACGGGGCTGATTGACACGGGTGCTCAACTCGTCTTTTTGCAATTGCCGAGGCCCCTCTTCGGTCATCATATCCTGGTAACCACAGCGCACGCACTCCCGCACTTGCTGCTGCATTTCGTCGAGGTGCATCGTCAGCTTGTCCAGCTGCGCGCAGCGCGGGCACACGGCACCGGCAATAAATCGCTTTAGAGGTTTTTTATCCGTCATAAGCTAACACTCCTCCGAGCGGATACCACTGTGGCGCAACAGGGCCTCGACACTGGGTTCCCGGCCGCGAAAATTGATAAACAGCGCCATCGGCTCCTGAACACCACCGCGCTGTAGGATCTGCGTTTGGAAACTGGCTCCGGTGCTGGCGTTAAAAATCCCTTCTTCTTCAAAGCGCGAAAAGGCATCCGCCGACAATACCTCGGCCCACTTATAACTGTAGTAGCCCGCGGCGTAACCACCGGCAAAAATATGGCTAAATCCGTGCTGAAAGCGATTTTCCTTCGGTACCTTAAAGACCGCAACCTGATCACGCACCCGAGCCAAGACCTCGGCGATGGGCACAGGTGCCGCGGGGTCGAAATCCCGATGCAGACGAAAATCAAATAGCCCCAACTCCAGCTGCCGCACCATTTGCATACCCGCCTGAAAATTCTTTGCAGCCAGCATTTTGTCCAGCAATTCCATCGGCAGTGCCTCGCCGCTCTGATAGTGGCCGGAAATCAGCGGTATAACCTCTTTCTGCCAGCACCAATTTTCCAAAAACTGGCTGGGTAACTCCACTGCATCCCAGGGCACACCATTGATACCGGACACCCCGGGACAGTCAACCTCGCTTAGCATATGATGTAAGCCGTGACCAAATTCGTGAAATAAGGTGGTTACCTCATTGTGAGTTAGCAGTGAGGGTAGGTCCTTGGTGGGGGCGGTAAAATTGCAGGTCAAATAGGCCACTGGCAGTTGCACCGCGCCGTCGCTTAAGCTACGCCGTACCCGGCAGTCATCCATCCAGGCGCCACCACGCTTGTGTTCTCTAGCATAGAGGTCCAGGTAAAACTGGGCTATCGGCTGGCCGTTGCTGCGCAGCTGATAAAAACGCACATCGGGGTGCCAGCATTGCGCCTCGTCGGGGCTGATATCAATGCCATAGAGACGGTTAACTACCTCAAACATACCGGCAATGACTTTATCTACTGGGAAATACGGTCTCAACTCCTCCTGGGACAGAGCGTATTTTTGCAGCCGCAACTTTTCGCTGTAGTAGGGGATGTCCCAGGCCGCCAAGGAACCCTGACCCTGCTGCTCGGCAAATTGGGCTAATTCTTCGAAGTCAGCGCTAGCCACTGCCCGACTCTGCTCGGCAAGATCCATCAGAAAGCTCTCTACCTGAGCCGGCGTGTCAGCCATTTTTGTCGCCAGCGAGTACTCGGCATAATTGTTATATCCCAGCAGTGCCGCCAACTCATGGCGCAGCGCCAATAACTCCTGCATTACAGCGCTGTTATCCCACTGACCGGCTCCCGGCCCCTGATCTGAAGCCCGGGTGTTGTAAGCAAGATACATCTCCTGGCGCAGCTCGCGGCTGTCACCATATTGCAACACTGGCAGATAGGCGGGGATGTCGAGGCTGATACTATAACCAACCAGCCCCTTTTCGGCGGCGGCCTCGGCGTAGCCTTGCACTGCCGCTGCAGGCACACCGACTAGATCACTGACATCGCTTATATGCTTACTCCAACCCATGCTTGCATCCAGCACATTGTTGGAAAACTGGGTCGACAGCTGGGCCACGCGTTGTTGGATGGCGCCAAAACGCTGCTGGCTAGCAGCGTCAAGGGCGATGCCCGATAGGGTGAAATCGCGTAGTGCATTCTCCACTGAGCGGCGCCGTGCCTCACTCAGACTGGCAAAGTCTTCCCTCTCCTTAATTCGTTTATACGCCCGGTAGAGCCCGGTGTTTTGCCCCATCTCGGTAGCGTAGGCGGTCAGCTTAGGTAGGCAGGCGTCGTAGGCCAGGCGCATTGCTTCAGAATTGCTGACCCCCTGCAAATGTCCTACTGGCGACCACAGCTGCGCCAACTCATCGTCCCACTGCTCCATCGAAGCCAAAAACTGGTCGGCGCCGATCGCTTCATTTAGCAACAGCTGCTCAACCCGCTGACGATTAGTCGCCAGCTGTGAATCAAGCGCAGGTTCGATATGCTCGGCCTGAATAGCGTCGAAGGGAGGCAGGGTGCAGGCTTGTAGCAGCGGGTTTTCAGATAACAAAGCGGACAAAGTCAGGTAACTCCCGATAAAAGGTCAGTCTACCCTGTACTGCGCTAACAAAAAACCGCAAGCCGGCTCAAAGATAGCTTCGCTAGTGAAAAGGCCTAGCCGTTGAAACTTTCGCCACCTCCGGGGTCCAATACTTGCTCTGGCCCACCGGCCCGCTAACTTTAAGGACGCCCTATGAAACGACTTTTTCTGCCGCTGCTAACCGCGGCGCTAACACTGACTCTGAGCGCATTGCCAGCGGCGGCACAACTGCCACCACAGCCCCATATTATTGTTGAGGGCCTAGGCCAGATCGAACAAATTCCCGATCTGGCGATTATCCGCTTTGAGGTTGTAAGCACCGCCGCTGATGCGTCGACGGCAAAACAAAACGTCGACGGTATCGTCGGAGCAGCAATTGCCGCGGCCACGGCACAGCGGGTACCAGAGTCGGCTATTAAAGCTTCAAAAATCAATGCTGCGGCCCAGTACGACTGGCACAACCAGAGTCGCGTTTATAAGGGTGAACGGGTCAGCCGGCAGGTAGAAATAACGCTGGCCGACACCGAACGCTACAACGATCTTATCGATGCGCTGCTGGCCACGGGTATCAGCCAACTACAGTCGCCGCAGCTGGCATTCAGCCATCGCCGACAACTGCAACACAAGGCACTAAAACTGGCCTTGGACGATGCCAAAGATCGGGCTGGACTGATGGCGCAGCACCTCGGAGAAAAACTGGGCCGAGTGTTTCAAATCGCTCCGGTCACTGCCCAGACCGGCCCCAGGCCAATGGCGATGCGTGCCGAGTCGGTGTCGACCAGCGCCGGTTTAAAATTGGGCGAGCAGACCATAGAGCAGAAGATTCGAGTCGTGTATCTACTAGCGGACTGAGCGGGCCGACAAATAAACGGAGCTGCTGCCTATTCGGCTTCCAGCTGCTCCCGGATCGAAGCGATCACCGGCTGGGTATTGGGCCGCTGTCCCCGCCACACATTAAACGACTCCGCCGCTTGCTCGACCAGCATACCGAGGCCATCGGAGACCGCCCAGGCCAAATTTTCTGCCCCCCAACGCATAAAGGGTGTGGGAGCCGCGCCGTACATCATGTCGTAACAGCAACCGTCGTCACTGATTAGATTCGAAGGCAGCGGCGGCAGCTCACCGGCCAGGCTGGCACTGGTGCCATTGATAACCAAATCAAACTGGTTGGCCTGCAACGCCTCAAAACTACAGGCACGAACGTCGGCCAGATCGGAGAAACTACTGACCAACTGTTGGGCTTTGCTAACAGTTCTGTTAACTACCACCAAGTGACTGGGTTGCTGTTGAATGATCGGCTCGAGAATACCTCGGATAGCACCACCGGCACCCAGCAGCAGTACTCGTCGATTGGCTATCGTCCAACCCAGATTCTGACAAATATCCGCTACCAGACCGGCGCCGTCTGTATTATCGCCAAACACAGCACCGTCGGCGCCCACGGCCAATGTGTTGACCGCGCCAGCCCGCTGGGCCCGGTCGCTAAGGGTGTCGGCAAAGTCGAAGGCGTCGAGCTTAAAAGGCACGGTTACATTCAAACCTCGGCCGGCATTATCGAAAAAGCTGCGAGCGACACTGGCAAACTTCCCAACCTCGACCTTGTGGGCCCGGTAAGTCATAGCCTGAGCGGTCTGTGCAGCAAAGGCCGAATGGATCTGCGGCGACTTGCTGTGATTAATCGGATTGCCAAACACCGCGTATTTATCAGTCATTACTGGAAAAACCTCTCACCAGGGTGGATGTCACCGCTGGCCTATTATTGAGTAACGACACCACCCGCATCTGGGTGGTCCTCCGGGCTGGCGCTTCAAAGCCAATCTCGGCCGATAAGAAATTTCTCGGTCAGGGCTTGTTCCGGGCTGTTATCTGCCGCCTGCCATTGATATTCCCAACGCACCAACGGCGGTAACGACATCAGAATAGACTCGGTGCGGCCGTTGGACTGCAAACCAAAGATTGTGCCTCGATCTTGCACCAGATTAAATTCCACATAGCGACCCCGTCGGTACAACTGAAATTGTCGCTCGCGATCACTAAACTCAGTGCCTTTTCGCCTGGCCACGATAGGCTGGTAAGCGCTGGCATAGGAATCGCCAATGGCGCGGATAAAATCAAAGCTGCGCTGGAAACCACCATCGGCTTCACTCAGGGTTAAATCGTCAAAAAACAAACCGCCGACACCCCGGGGTTCCGAACGATGATTCAAAAAGAAGTACTCGTCGCACCACTTTTTGTAGCGCGGGTAAATCTCTTCACCAAATGGCGCGCAGGCGTCAAAGGCGCTCTGATGCCAGCTGCGACAGTCCTCTTCAAAACCGTAATAGGGAGTCAGATCGTAGCCGCCGCCAAACCACCAAACCGGCGGTTCACCGGGCTTTTCCGCAATAAACATGCGTACGTTAGCATGGCTGGTGGGCACATAGGGATTACTGGGGTGCATCACCAGCGACACTCCCATGGCCTGAAAACTTCGGCCTGCCAATTCTGGCCGAGCGGCGGTGGCGGATGGCGGCATCGCCGAACCGTGCACATGTGAAAAGTTGACTCCGCCTTTTTCAAAGACCGACCCGTCAGTGATAACTCGTGAGCGACCACCGCCGCCCTCGGGGCGCTGCCAGCTGTCCTCAACAAACTTGGCGCCGCCGTCTTCGAGCTCCATCGCGCCGCAAATATTATCTTGTAACTCAAGTAAATAGTGTTTTACTTGGTCAATGGCCGAATCTTGCATAGTAATATTGTCCTGTGATTGGGTCGGAGATTGGGTTCGTCAATGCCAGCAGTCCGTTAGTCGTACCCACGTGACCTATAGTAACACTAACCGCTGCCCGATCTTAGCCGGCGCGAATAATAGTGCCGGAAACTAGGTCTCGTATTTCCGAAGGCTTGCGGGTGACACCGACGGTGCCAGCAAGCAAAAAGTCGAGCTGCGGACCGAGCTGTCGTTGTACCTGCCAGGGCCAGCGCGGGGCCGGGTCGCCACTGAAGTTTGCCGAGGTCGACACGATCGGGCCGCCAAAAGCATCACATAGGGCCGCCACCAGTGGGTGAGCACTCACTCTTAATGCCACTGTAGAGAAGCGACCGCGCACTAACGGGTGGGCGCTAGCGTTATCCGGCACCAACCAGGTCACCGGTCCCGGCCAGCTACTATTCAATCTTGCAATCAGCTGCCCATCGAGATCCGCAAGTGCCGGCTGGAATTGATCGATGGAAGCGGCTACCTGGATAAGGCCTTTATCGGCACTGCGACCTTTAATTTGCAACAGCTTAGTGATGGCCACCGGATTGTGCGGGTCACAGCCCAGCCCCCAGACCGCCTCGGTGGGATAGGCGATGACAGCGCCCTCGCGCAGCAAGCCCGCGGCAATATTGACCGCCACCTGGTAACGGCGAGAGGAGGGCACAGCAGATCCGCGCATCGGTGGGCTAGGCTTTCAGTTTTTCCTGTACCGCCCTATCCTTGGCGACAACGACCTCTGCACTGGCCGCGCGCTCCGCCACCAACTTTTGGTGCATGGAGGGATCGGAGGTAGCTATTATCTGAGCGGCCAAATAGGCCGCGTTTTTGGCCCCAGCGCTGCCGATGGCCACGGTCGCCACCGGAATGCCACCGGGCATTTGCACCGTCGACAACAGCGCGTCCAGCCCGTCCAGGGAGGCATTGATGGGCACCCCGATAACGGGTTTCAGTGTCATCGCCGCCACCGCACCAGCCAGGTGTGCCGCCATGCCCGCAGCGCAGATAAACGCCACACAGCCGCGCTGATCCGCGTCGATAACAAAGTCGTGGGTTATTTTCGGGGTGCGGTGGGCCGAGGTCACCTTCACCTCGAAGTCGATAGCAAAGGTCTTTAAAACCGCAAAGGCCGATTCCATCTGAGGTAAATCGGAATCTGAACCCATTAATATGGCAACAAATGGCTTAGTCATGGTGTGTCCTCGAGTGCTGAAGTTAAGACGACTATCGATGTACGGTAAGGCCGCGGGATGATCATCGGCTGAAGCCGCGAAAATTAACCAACCTTTATCGGGATTGCAAGCCCAATTGCGGTAATTAGGTGGATATTTGATTAATTACGCGTCGCCGGCACCAATTGCTGAAAGTGACCTCCGTACTGTCCCACCAAGCCCTTGAGCTCGAGCGCGGTCAACAGCGCCACCAGCTCTGCCGCACTCCAACTGCTGCGCCGCTGCAGCAACTCGATGGAAACGGGATCAAACCCCAGCAAATCCAGTAGCTGTCGCTCCCTGTCGCTAATGTTTCGCTCTTCCATGATCTGCTCAACCGTACTTTCGACCGCGGCTTGCCGGGGCAACCAGCCCTGTAGCTGCTCCAGAACATCGCCGACCGTCTCCACCAAAGTGGCCCCCTGCCGGATCAACGCATTGCAACCTCTACCACCGGGATGATGTATGGAGCCGGGAATCGCCATCACCTCCCGGTTTTGCTCCAATGCCAGCCGGGCAGTAATCAAAGAACCACTCTGCAGCGCCGCCTCCACCACCAGTACCGCCAGACTCATCCCGCTGATAATTCGATTTCTCTTGGGAAAATGATGGCGCCGGGGGCCGGTGCCAATAGGAAATTCACTCAACAGCAGCCCGCACTCAGCAATCTCTGCGAACAACGCGCTGTTACCCGGGGGATAGACACTACCAATGCCAGTTCCCAATACCGCAACGGTGTCACCACCGGTATCTAGGGCACCACGGTGACTGCGACTGTCAATACCCGCGGCCAGACCACTAACAATGGTAAAACCGCTGTCAGCCAGTGCCCTAGCAAAGGCATACGCATTTTCAAGGCCCTGGGAGGAGGTCTTGCGACTGCCCACCATCGCCAGTTGCGGGCGGTTGAGCAGAGCGCAATTGCCCCGGGCATAAAGTAGCGGCGGCGGATCCGCAATTTGTTTGAGTAGCTCCGGATAATCTGGACTCGCTAGCGATAACAGGGTGATTCGGTGCTGATCAAGATAGTCCAAATCGCGGCTAAGCTGTTGCTGTCCGGCGCCCGGCCCGCTGTCGATGAGCTCGGATAACGCCCTATAGGCGCTACCCGACAGCTCTAATTGCTGCAGCTTGGATGCACTTAAGTTGAGAATTTCGCAGGGTTTTGCCACCGCCGCCAACAGCCTAGCCAGCTGGGCCTCGGGCAGCCCCGGCAGCCTCTGCAACACCAGTAGTAGTGCGGTATCGTCGTCTAACATAGATCATCCTTGATCTGGCCGATTGCCCTGATTTACCCAGCGACTAGGGGTTTTCGACTCTATCCATAACCGATAGCGGTTTAGTCGCTTTCATTACCAAAGCATAACTCACTTTTTCAAAGCTGCGGAATACCATTAAGATACCCTCCCGAGAATCAGGCACTTTGACGATCTCTTTGCTCACCGGGTCTCTAACCTGTTCACCAACTTTGTAAATGGCCAGCACGTGGCCGATATCGAGGCCATCTCGCAACCCGCGATTGAGTACCACCGAATTCATGCTGCCGATTTGCGAAACGCCACCCTCGACCGCAATAATACGACCGTTGATTTCGCGCTCGGGGGTACTAGGATGAAAGCTGCTGTTAATAATACGCTCTTCTTCCTCCAGTAAGCGATCGCTGCGACGGACCTCCTGAGTGGTCTGATTGAGTGCCAGGGTGGCAATATCTTTATTCAGCTCAATCACCTGGGCATTGGCTATAGCAACGGCCTGATAACCTAGCATCTCCTCAGTTTCGGGGTCGATAAAAACCTGGCCGGGACGAAAGATACCAAAAGTATCCTGCTCAGCGGTAAATTCACCCCGGGCAAATAATTGGTCGCCGGCGCCACTGACAATACTACCGCCCTTGCCAGCCAATACGTAGGGCGCATTTTTTAGCACCCCCTGCTCAACTACTCGACTGTTGATCAAAAATGGGGCAACCGCCGCCAACGGTATCGCTGGAATGGCTAGGTCCAGCTCTGAGATCCGAACCTTAGGTGTCAGCTTGATGTTCTTATTGCGATTGAGTACCAGCTTCGGCTGGCCGTCGATATAAACTAGGTTGAGGACATCACCTGGATAAATCAAATCGGGGTTGTCGATCTGGCGATTGCTGTACCAAATTTCTTGCCACTGCCAGGGGCTCTGTAAAAACACCCCGGCGATAGACCACAGCGTATCACCTTTGACCACCACGTAGGTCTTGGGGTGGCCCTCCTTGAAGGCCACTGTATCGCCGCCCTGCCCGTAGGCTAGGGGCGTCATGAGCAGCAGCGAAAGCACCAGCAATTGGGCTATCTGCCGTGGCGTGTTGTTCCCCAACAGGGTTCTTTTCATAACAGCATTCCTTTTCCGGAACCATATTCGACTAGGTATCGGCTATCACCCCTTCGACAAGCGGAGCAATGGCTGGCTAAAGTGCCGGTAAATAGTGAGTCATTATTATTTACAATCGCTATTCACCGGGTAAATTTTTTCGGCAACCTGTATACTATAGCAGCAAACGGAGCAGCTAACCGCCCTTTAAGGGCTAAGATCTATGAAGACTATTATCTTATCGATCATAATGTTAGCAGCAATACTTAGATTCATACTAGAAGTTCGTCACAAACTGACATGACTATATTAAACATCCTTGAGTTTCCAGACAGCCGTCTGCGCACAGTCGCCATACCGGTTGTTGCTGTCGATGATACAGTGCGCCAACTGGTGGCCGATATGCTCACTACCATGTACGCGGCACCGGGTATCGGACTAGCCGCCTCCCAGGTCAATGTGCATCGCCAGGTGGTGGTAATCGATATCAGTGAAGACGGCAGCGATCCGCGGGTTTTTATCAATCCGGTGATAACAGTTTTAGACAGCCCGGCCCATGAATATGACGAGGGCTGTCTGTCGATACCGGGTTTTTACGAGACAGTTACCCGCCCGGAGCGGGTGCGAGTCAACGCCCTAGACCTGGAGGGAACAGCCTTCGACATTGAGCTCGACGGTCTGCTGGCCACTTGCATTCAACACGAGGTCGACCACCTCAACGGCAAGCTATTTGTTGACTATCTGTCGCCACTAAAGCGCAGCAGAATACGCAAAAAACTCGAAAAACAACACCGCGAAGCAGGCTGAGTCCGGCCCGCTCAATAGCCAGCACACTTTTCGCAGCGTCACCCCCAGTTCTAATACACCCAGAGGGCATTCTGTCAATGAACCAGGTTTCTCCCCTTCGCATTGTCTTCGCCGGAACCCCGGATTTTGCCGCCGCCCACCTGCAAGTACTACTGACCGACAGCAGCTTTCGACACCGCGTTGTGGCGGTTTACAGTCAGCCGGATCGACCCTCAGGGCGCGGTAAAAAGCTGAGACCCGGTCCGGTCAAACGCCTCGCCCTAGACCATAGCATCGACGTATACCAACCTCTTAATTTTAAGCAGCCCGGTGCCTGCGAACAGCTAGCGGAGCTGGCTCCAGACCTTATGATTGTGGTTGCCTACGGCTTGATATTACCTCAGTCAGTGTTGGATATACCGCGCCTCGGCTGTATCAATGTGCACGCCTCGCTGTTGCCCCGATGGCGTGGTGCAGCTCCTATTCAGCGGGCAGTGGAGGCTGGAGACGCACAAACCGGCGTCACCATTATGCAGATGGACCGGGGGCTGGACACCGGCGCCATGCTGCGCAAGGCACACTGTGATATCGGCCCTCACTGCACCAGCGCCGAACTGTTTGAAACGCTGGCGCAAATCGGCGCCCCGGCACTGATCGAGACGGTTGACCAGCTCGCCGCCGGCACCAGTGAGGCTGCCACCCAGGACGACAATCTCAGTAATTATGCAGCCAAAATCAGCAAGCAAGAGGCCCTGATCGACTGGAGCGAAGACGCTGCGGTTATCGAGCGCAAGATCCGCGCCTTCAACCCCTCGCCCGTCGCCTCGACCAGTCTCGGTGGCGAGCGCATTAAAATTTGGCGGGCGACATTAGCCGATGGCGAAGGGGTGGCGGGTACTATTATCGCCGCTGGCAAACGCGAGCTGGTGGTTGCCTGTGGTCGCCACAGCCTGTCGCTACAACAACTGCAGCTACCCGGCGGCAAAGCCATGGACATAACTGCATTAATGAACTCCAAGTCGGCGCAATTTCCCCTAGGCCGTCAATTCGACCTACCGGAGCCCAGCAATGACAGCTAAGCCTCGCACCGCAAAAAACGGCGGGCCGCTGGACTGCCGCGCTGCAGCAGCGCGCTGCCTGGCGGCCGTAGTCGGCGGCGCCTCCCTCAACCAGCAGATCCCACTGCTGGAGGGCCGGGTCAAGGAACGGGACCGCAGCCTCTATCGACAGCTGTGTTACGGCACCGTCCGGCTCTACCCCCAGCTTAATGCCATTGCCTCGCAACTGCTGGCCAAACCGTTGAAAAACAAAGACCGCGATATCGCCATGCTAATCCTCTGTGGCGGTTACCAACTGAGCGACACTCGCATACCGGAACATGCCGCCGTCAGCGCTACCGTGGCGGCAACCAAGGAGTTGAAAAAACCCTGGGCCAAAGCCCTGGTCAACGGTGTATTGCGCCAATGGCAGCGCCAAGGCGAGTCGCTGAAAGATAACCTTGAGGACTTTGCCACCGCCGCTCATCCGCGCTGGTTATACCAAGCCATTAGCACAGCCTGGCCGCAGCAGGCGGCATCAGTACTGCAGGAGAACAACCGGCAGCCGCCGCTGTGTCTGCGAGTAAACCGGGCCCACTGCAGCCAGGATCAATACTTGGAACTGCTACAACAACAGGGCATCGGCGCTCAGCGTTGCGACTATGCCAGCGAAGGTGTACGCCTGGACAGCCCGGTCGGGGTAGAACAGTTGCCCCACTTTGCCGACGGCTGGGCCAGCGTGCAGGATGAAGCTCCGCAGCTATCTGCCTCGCTGCTAGAGCTCGCACCGGGACAGCGAGTACTGGACGCCTGCTGTGCCCCCGGCGGTAAGAGCTGTCATATATTAGAGAGCGAGCCGCAGCTTGCAGAGCTGGTGGCGCTGGACATCGACCCCGAGCGGCTGCCCCGAGTGCGGGAGAACCTACAGCGGCTGCAGTTGTCCGCCACGGTGTTGGCGGGCGACGCCGCCGCAGTAGACAGCTGGTGGGACGGGCTGCCCTTCCAACGAATATTGCTAGATGCCCCCTGTTCAGCGACCGGTGTTATTCGCCGCAATCCCGACATTAAGCTGCACCGCAGCCCTGCGGATATCGACGCTCTGACCCAGCTACAGGACGATATCCTACAGGCCCTGTGGCAAACACTAGCACCGGGCGGCTTGTTGTTATATGCCACCTGCTCGATACTGCCTCGAGAAAACAGCCAGCAGGTCGCTCGTTTCTGCCAGCAGCGCGACGATGCCGAGCATCTGCCGATCACCGCAGACTGGGGGCTAGCCTGTGACTACGGCCGTCAGCTGTTGCCCCAGGCCGATGGCCACGATGGCTTTTTCTATGCGCTTTTACGCAAAAAAATGTGAAAATAATGTGAAACAAGGTAATACCGCCTGCAAAAAAATGCCCTTTAGCCGATAAGCGCATACAATAGTGACACCGATAGCCGCTGCCAGAACCGCAGGGCTGCGGTAAACCCTGTGCTATAGCGACCGCAATTTCTATGAAAATAATTATACTCGGCGCCGGACAAGTCGGCGGCTCTCTGGCCAGGCATCTCGGTGATGAAAACAACGATATTACCTTGGTGGACACCGATGGTGACCGCCTGCGAGAGCTGCAGGACCGCTACGATATCGGCACCGTCACCGGCTCCGGCTCCCACCCCGACGTACTGGCCAGGGCCGGTGCCGAAGACGCCGATCTGCTGATCGCAGTGACCAACTCTGACGAGATCAATATGATCGCCTGTCAGATCGCCTATACCTTGTTCCACACCCCGACCAAGATTTCCCGGATCCGCGCCCAGGCCTATTTGCAACGCTCCGAGCTCTTTGACGATAAGTATATCCCCATTGACGTCATCATTAGCCCGGAGCGCTTAGTCACCAAATATATTACCCGCTTGATAGAGTATCCTGGCGCGTTGCAGGTGGTCGATTTTGCTGAGGGCAGGGTGCAGCTGGTCGCAGTTAGAGCCTACCACGGCGGCCCCATGGTCGGCTCGGAGCTAACCGAGATACGCCGCCATATGCCCAATGTCGACACCCGGGTCGCGGCCATCTTTCGTCGAGATCACGCCATTATTCCCACTGCCAACACGGTAGTTGAGGTCGACGACGAGGTGTTTTTTATCGCCGCCAAGGAAGATATCGTGCCGGTCATGAGCGAGTTGCGCCGGCTCGACAAACCCTATAAACGCATCTTAATCGCCGGGGGTGGCAATATCGGTGAGCGCCTGTGTGAGGCGATCGAAGGACAGTACCGAACCAAGTTGATCGAGCAGAGTTACACCCGCTGCCGACTGCTGTCCGGCAGCTTGAAGACTACGGTAGTTCTGCATGGCAACGCCTCGGACCGAGACTTACTGATGGCGGAGAATATCGAAGATGTCGATGTATTTTGCGCCCTGACCAATGACGACGAGGCCAATATCATGTCCTCGATGCTGGCCAAACGCCTCGGGGCAAAAAAGGTGATCACGCTTATTTCCAACCCCGCCTATGTTGACCTGGTGCAGGGCGGCGAAATTGATATCGCCATCTCGCCCCAGCAGATCACCCTCGGCAGCCTGTTAACCCATGTGCGCCGGGGTGATATATCCAATGTGCACTCCCTGCGCCGCGGGGCAGCGGAGGCGTTGGAGATGATTGCCCACGGTGACGCCAAATCCTCTAGAATCGTTGGCCGGCGCCTGGACGAAATAGAAAAGATAGAGGGTTCCAGTATCGGCGCCGTGGTCAGAGGTGAACAGGTGTTGATCGCCCACCGCTATCTGGTTATCGAACCGGGGGACCATGTTATCGTCTTTCTGACCGACAAGAGCAAGATCAAACAAGTCGAGCGCTTATTCCAAGTGGGCTTTAGCTTCTTCTGACGGGCAGCACCGATGCATTTTTCACTGATTTCTCGTATTCTCGGCATGCTGCTAATGGTATTCAGCGTGACTATGGCGCCACCGCTACTGGTATCGCTGTGGTACCAGGACGGCTCCCACGCCGCCTTCTCTATTGCCTTTGCCATCACCCTTAGCGTTGGCGCGTTGATGTGGCTGCCCGTGGCCCGGCAAAAACGAGACCTTCGCACCGGTGACGGTTTTTTAATTACCTCACTGTTTTGGCTAGTGCTGGGCCTGTTTGGGGCGCTGCCTTTTCTGCTGTCTGCCAACCCGGTGCTCAGCATCACCGATGCAGTATTTGAGTCGATGTCGGGACTGACCACCACCGGCGCCACCGTTATCACCGGTCTAGACGACCTGCCCAAGTCGATCCTGTACTATCGCCAGCAACTGCAGTGGCTGGGGGGTATTGGTATTATCGTTATCGCGGTGGCAATCTTGCCGATGTTGGGCGTCGGCGGCATGCAGTTATACCGGGCGGAAACCCCCGGACCGATGAAGGACCGCAAACTCACCCCGCGCATTACCGAGACCGCCAAGGCGTTGTTTCTAATCTATGTGCTGCTGACGGTGACCTGTGCCATCGCCTATTGGTTGGCGGGCATGTCGGCCTTTGACGCAATCTGCCATGCTTATTCTACCGTTGCCATTGGCGGCTTTTCTACCCACGATGCCAGCATGGGTTATTTCAACAGCCCCACGATAATGCTGATCGCCTGTGTCTATATGCTAGTGGCGGGAATTAATTTTGCGCTGCATTTCTACGCCCTACAGCAGCGCAGTATCCGCCACTACGCCATCGATTCCGAGAGCCGTTTTTACACCTATACAATTTTGTCAGCGGCGCTGATCGTCTCGGGCTCACTCATTTATACCCGGGACTACAATATACCCGACGGTCTGGTGCACGGACTGTTTCAAACCATTTCCATCGCCACCACCGCGGGTTTTGCCACCGCCGACTTCGCTACCTGGCCCAGTTTTCTGCCGGTGATGCTGATTTTTTTGTCTTTTATGGGGGGCTGCGGTGGCTCCACCGGCGGCGGCATGAAGGCAGTGCGGGTGATGTTAATCGCCAAACAGGGGGTTAGGGAGCTGTCGCAATTGGTTCATCCCAACGCTGTTATTCCGCTAAAAGTCGGCAATCGGCCGGTGGAGGGCAAGGTCATCAGCGCGGTGTGGAGCTTTTTTGCCGTTTACGTATTCTCCTTTATCGTTATTTTGATCCTGTTGATGGCCACCGGCCTAGACTATACCACCGCCTTCTCAGCGGTAGTGGCCTCGCTTAATAATCTAGGACCGGGGCTGGGAGATGTCGCCGCCCACTACGGTAATATTTCTTCGCCAGCAAAATGGATTTTGTGCTTTTCTATGCTGCTGGGGCGACTGGAAGTCTTTACCCTACTGGTATTGTTTACCCCCACTTTCTGGCGCCGCTAGGCGTTTGATCAGTAATGAAGTATCCGAGCTATGAGTGAAGCAATGCAGGCGCGCTGGGACCAGCGCTATCAAATGCGCCAGGACCCCGGCGAGCCCTGCTGGGTGCTGGCCAATAACTTGCAGCTGCTAAACCCCGGCGGCCAGTGCCTAGACCTCGCCGCCGGGCTTGGCGCCAACGCGCTATTACTGGCGAGCCTGGGTTTTACCACCGAGGCCTGGGACATTTCCCCGGTGGCGCTAGATAAACTAGAGCAGTGGGCCCGGGAGCGCGACTACCCACTGCGCACTCGAATTGTCGATGTTGAGCAACAACCACCTCAGGTCGCCAGCTTCGATGTCATTGTGGTGAGCCAGTTCCTACACCGGCCGCTGTTCCCCGCACTGATCGCCGCCCTGCGGCCCGGCGGACTGCTGTTCTATCAAACCTTTCACCAGCAGAAGACAGGCGGCAGCGGCCCCAGCAGTGCTGACTATCTGCTCGCACCGGGGGAGTTGCTGACACTAACCGCAGCCCTGCGCCCACTTTTCTATCGAGAAGACGGTTGTACTGGCGATCTCGAACGAGGTCTGCGCGACTGCGCTTATCTGGTAGCGGTAAAAGAATCTGGCACCTCAGCCCAGTAATGCTGGGGTGGCAGCGCCAGTGCCCCTGTTGTAATATGCCGATCAATTATTATGTCGCTGCTGTCACTTGCATCGATCCATGACCAGGTAGTCTATGAACTTATCCGCAGCTGTAATCATCGCCTACCTCGGCTTTTTCACTTTGTTCGGTATTTATCTAAATCGCAATAACAAAAGCAGCGCAGACTGGGCCACCGGCGGTGGCGGCATGGGTATCTGGATGCTGGCCGCGGGTATCGCCGGCACTCGCATCGGCGGCGCCGGAACCTACGGGGTGGCCGGTGATGTGATGGTAAGCGGTATTGGCAACCTCTGGTACGGGATCAACTCACTATTGGCTCTGCTATTGGTGGGGGTGTTTTTTGCAATTCCCTACCGACGACTAAAATTGGCCAGCACCGGCCAGGTATTCGACCGCCGCTTTGGCTCCCGACGCTGCCAGTGGCTCACCAGCCTGTGCGTGCAGACCGAATACCTGATTATTAATATCATTGAACCCTTTGTGATCGGCTCCATTATTACTGGGGTTACCGGTCTGCCCTTTGTCTACAGTGTCTACCTAGGCGGTGTGGTGATTTTTACCTTTACCGCAACTGGCGGGCTAAAGGGTACCGGTATTACCAATGCCATCCACTGTACGGTGATTATTATCGGCCTCGCCGCGGTGGGTTATGTCGCGATGGAGAATATGGGCGGCTGGCAGGACTTGATGGACCAGACCGATGCCGCCCTGGTCGCTGCCAATATCGATCAGAGCGCCTGGTGGAGTTATACCGGTATCGGTTGGGCCACTATTATTGCCCTATTTTTCAGTGCCACCTTGCACACTCCCGCCGCTTCAGTGTATGTGAATTTTTCCAGCTCGGCGCGACGTGAGCAGGACTTGTTGCCGGCCTTTTTTATCGCCGGCCTACTGGCCGCCGTCATGCCAATGTTGGCGGGATTTGTCGGCTTAGAGGCACTGGCAAAATACGGTTCCGAGAGCGGCCTGTCCGGCTACCGCTATATCACGCAACTAGCCACTGACACCGGTCCCTTTATCGGCGGCCTGGCGCTGGCGGCCATCCTCGGCGCACTGATCTCCTCCGGCGCTCCTATCTTATTGAGCAGCTCGGTGATGTTCGTCAACGACTGGGTACCCGGTGCCAAAAAAATGTCCGATAGCCAGCGACTGCGGGCTTATAAGCTAACCACTGTGGTCTATGGCCTACTCGCCACTACCATTGCCTGGAAAGCCAATATCGGTTCGGTACTACAGCTGCTATTACTGGGTTACGCCATGGTCGTGCCCCCTGCAATCGCTATTGCGTATATATTCTACTGGAAAAAAACCACCGAAAAAGCGGCCTTCTTTGGCATTTTGGCGGGCTATCTGGGAGGTCTAGTACACTGGGCGCTAAACACTCTATACGGTGGCGTGGAATACGCCAGTAGCGGCGGCTTTGGCCAGTTTTGGTACCAGCTGTGTCAGCGCTTAGGAGAGTGGCAGGACCCCACCTTCTCGGCGACCATCATTCCGCTGATCGCCATTCCGCTACTGACCTGGCTGATTACCGCCGAAGAGGATCCGCTTAAACAGCAGTTTTACCGGGACATCAGCCGCCACAGTGCCGCGGTAGCGGCTTGACATGCAAAACCAAAAGCCCAATGATAGGGCCATGCCAATTCAACTAAGCCAACAGCCCATTATTATGTCCATTATTATCGGAATTCCGGTGGGCTGATCTGTGTTCGAGTAACAATCAAAACCCGCCTTCTCCGGCGGGTTTTTTTTTGTCGGTAAGGTCGGGTAACTAGGTAGATAAAACTATGAGCCTTTTCGATCCACTCTATCGACCCTGCGCCAGCCACATCGAGGCGGCCGCACGGCGGCTGCGCCCGGTAGTCCTGCACACGCCACTGCAGGAACACCGGCGCTTAAGCGAACGCTATGGTGCCCGTATCGCGTTAAAACGGGAGGACCAACAAGTAGTACGCTCCTTCAAGATTCGCGGTGCCCACAACAAAATATCGGCGTTGACTGCGCTCCAGCAACGCCGTGGCGTGGTCTGTGCCAGCGCCGGTAACCACTCTCAGGGACTAGCCTATAGCTGCGCGCTACTGGAGATTAAGGGCACAATTTTTATGCCGCTGAGTACACCGCCGCAAAAGATCGCCCAGACCCAATACTACGGCGGCCGCTGGATCCAACTGGTAGTCGGCGGCGACACCTTCGAAGAAGCGCAGGGTGCAGCGAGTGCTTTTCAGCGCAGCCAGCAGTGCACCCTAGTACACGCCTTCGACGACGCCGCGGTGATCGAGGGCCAGGCCACCATCGCGGTAGAATTGTTAGAGGACAGTAGTGAAGCTATCGACCTAGTAGTGGTGCCGCTGGGCGGCGGCGGTTTGGCAGCGGGGGTTTCCAGCTACCTGGCCCAACGCTCTCCCGCCACCCAGGTGATAGCCGCGGAACCGGCCGGCGCTGCGGCAATGAAAATTTCGCTCGATGCCGGATGCAATACCACCCTGGAACACATTGACACCTTCTCCGACGGCGCCGCGGTGAAACGGGTCGGAGAACTCGGTTTTGCCATCTGTCGCCAGAATCTGGCCCAGGTGGTGGCGGTGCCCGAAGGCCGAATTTGTTCGGAGATTTTACGCCTATACAACAGCGATGCTATCGTCGCAGAGCCCGCTGGCGCCCTCAGTGTCGCCGCACTCGATAGTATTGCGCCACTAATCCGCGGCAAACGGGTGGTCTGTGTACTCAGTGGTGGTAACAATGATATTGGACGTATTGAAGATATTCGGGCGCGCTCTCTGCACTATGAAGGCTTCGATGTCTGCGCCGGTTTACCGTTGTCAGTATAACGATTATGATGCTCAGCCATTGACCTCCAGAGTGAAACAACACCATGAATATATTGGCCTTTGCCGCCAGCAACAGCAGTCAGTCGATAAATCGGCAGCTGGTCAACTACGCCTGTGGCCTGGTTGAAGGTGCACAGATTGAGTTTCTCGATATCAATGACTACGAGATGCCGCTATACAGTGTCGACCGAGAACGGGATTCAGGTATTCCCGAACTGGCGCAGCAGTTTTATAAAAAGATCGGCGACGCCGACAGCCTTATTATCGGTTTCGCCGAACACAACGGCTCCTATACTGCCGCCTATAAGAACTTGTACGACTGGACCTCTCGCATCGATATGAAGGTCTACCAGAATCGGGGCATGCTGTTGCTGGCCGCCTCACCGGGCCCAGGGGGCGCCGCCACCGTATTGACCGCGGCCAAGACTTCGGCACCTTATTTTGGCGGCAGGGTACTGGCAGACCTATCTGTTGGCAGCATCTACCAGCACTTCGATGTCGATACAGGCAAACTCACCAGTCCGGAATTACAAGCACAGCTGCAACGGGCCGTAGACTTGTTTACCGCCGGCTGAGCGCCATGATAAGGCTTTCACAATGATCGGGCTTGTCTTATTATATTGTCCGAATATTCCAACTAGACTCCCGGAGAGCACCGCATGAAAGCGATTGTATCGATCACCCTACTGTGTGCCACCCTGGCCGGCTGCAGCAACCTAGGTGAACCCAATCCCGGTGCTACTGCCGCTGGGCCCGTGCAGCCCTCGCGGTTGTTTTTACAACAGGTCGGCAGCAACAGTGCCATCGTTAAGTGGCGCGGCGCTGCCAGCCAACTGTGCCTGGCACCTCAGGCAGCCGAACTTAGCCAAAGCCCGCGCTGTCTCGACGCCCGAGATAGCGACGGCGGGCACCGGGAAGTATTGATCGACACCCTGGTGGCGGATACCCATTATTACTACGCGATCGGCGGCTACCGCAGCGACTCATACCAATTTCATACCGCACCAAACACCGGATCAATCCCCGCCGACGGCCGGGTGCACGTATGGCTACTGGGAGACTCCGGCACCGCCACCGAACAGTACAGCGGCAAATACACCCACCCCGGGGAGGCCCAGCAGGTACTCGATGGCTTTCTACAATACAATAAAGCCGAGGGCGGCGAAGACCTGGATCTGATTCTATTATTGGGGGACAACGCCTACACCGACGGCACCGATGCCCAGTGGCAAGGCGCCGTCTTTGACTTATACCGAGAACAACTGAGCAGCGCAGCCGTGTGGCCGACCATAGGCAACCACGAAATGGGCGTGGGGGCACTGACTTTGCCCACTGGCACAGGCCATTACCCCGGTGCCAGTACCTCCGCTGACCCCGACGCCTATGTAAGCCGGGACAACATGAGCCCCCGGCGCATTCCCTACCTCGATATCTTCACCCTACCGACGGCCGCTGAAGTAGGCGGCGTGCCCAGTGGCAGCGAGCAGTATTACGCCTTCGACTATGGCAATGTACACTTCGTCAGCCTCGACTCGCAGCTTACCGCTAGGGATGACGCACAGCGACTGGCGATGAAACAATGGTTGATCAGCGACCTGTCCAGCAACCAGCTGAACTGGACCGTGGTTATCTTTCACCACCCTCCCTATACCCGAGGCAGCCACGACTCCGACAGCAAACCCGCTTCCATGTTCGGCATCGACCAGCCTATCATCGACATGCGGGTGGAGTTCACCCCAATCTTTGAAGATTATGGGGTCGATTTTGTCTACGGAGGCCACAGCCACTCCTACGAGCGCTCCTATTACCTAAACGGTCACACCGGCGATGCCGACAGCTTCGATGCCAAGCAACACGCGGAGCTAACAGCGGCGGGTACACCGGCGCTGGGCTTTGGTGACGAAGTCTACCCCCAGATCAGTGCCAACAGCCAACAGGACGACAAGGTGGTCTACACCGTTGCCGGTAGTTCCGGTAAGGTCAGCCTGCACCGCAGTGGCCGGGCTAGCGGCGAGCTCGATCATCCCGCACACATTGTGCAAGCCCTTGACTCCGAGGGGCGCCACGGCTTGGCGGAGTTGGGCTCGGTGGTATTAGACGCCGAGGCTCACCAGTTAACCGCTCGTTTTATCAATGAGCGTGGCGAGGTTATGGATACCGTTGTTATTCGCCGCTAGTAGGTCGGCTGTGAAAGCTGTTGTTTTGTTACTGGCCCTGCTGCCGACCTTAGCTTACTCTCACCCAGGCGACGAACTAGGATTGCAGCGGCTGCAGCACTTGATCGAAACACAGCCGCAGCAGCAAATGCTCTTTATTAAACGCGGCGCACTGTATACCCGGGCGGGCCACTTCAGTCTGGCACTGGCAGATTTTGAGCGGGCGCAAACACTGGGCCCGGCGCCGGCGGTGAGCTTTGAACTGGGGGTTTACTATTTCCAGCGAGGCCAAATGGCCAGTGCCGCCGAGCAGTTTGACCAGTACTTAGGGAGCTATGGCACGGTGCCAGCGGCGCTGGAGTATCGTATCAAAACCGCCCGTCAGTTGGGCCAAGTAGAGCAGGCAAGAGATTTGTTCGAGCTGCTGGTAGACCAATCGCCCTATGCTAACCCCAGCCATTATCTGGCAGCAGCCAACACTGAGATCGAGGCCCAGAGCCCGCTAGCCGACGTATTGTTACTTATCGATCGCGGCATCAGCCGTTTCGGCCCAGTACCCCAGTTGCAATTAGTTGCCATTGAGTTGGAGCTGCAACGAGGCGATTATCAGCAGGCCATCAGCCGACATCAAACCCTCGCGGCGGCCACCGGGCAGAGCCCACACTGGCTGGCTAAACAGGCTCAACTGCTAGCCGCCGGACAGCGACGGGAAGAGGCGGTGACACTGGCCCGGCGAGCACTGCAAGCATTGCGTAACCAAACCAGCACACCAGCAAGGGCGCGCCTCGACAAACAGTTAACCACGCTGTTGACAGATATCGGCAGCCACTAAAACCACTATCGATAGCATCAGCTGGCGCTGCATCGGCAAATGTCCAAACAGGAGATTAGGCCGAGCTACCACCGTCCAATACCATGACCGAGCCGGTAACATATCCCGAGGCGGCACTGGCTAGATAGACCGCAGCGCCGGCGATGTCTTCGGGCTGACCGTAGCGGCGCAGCGGCGTTCGAGCCACCACCGCGTCGGCCTTGGCCTGATCACTGATCAGCGCGTTGGCAAAATAGGTTTCCACCACCCCCGGTGCAATAGCGTTAACGCGAATATTGTCCACTCCCAGCTCCTTGGCGAATCCCTTAGACATATTGATCACCCCGGCCTTGGTCATGGCGTATACCACCTCGTTGGCCCCGGAGCGCAAACCGGCGATGGAGGCCATATTAATAATAGAGCCACCGCCATTTTCTCGCATCAGCCGCGCCGCCATTTGGCTCATAAAAAAGTAGCCTTTTAGATTCACTTCCAAAGTCTTATCAAAGGCAGCCTCGGGACAGTCGATGGCGGGGCCAAAATAGGGATTGGTGGCGGCGTTATTGACCAGTATATCGAGCTTGCCGCAATGCTGCTTAACCGCGGCAAAGAGCTGCTCCATCTCCTCGAGCTTGCCGCCGTGGCAGGCTATGGCAGTACAACGGCCACCGTCGAGAGCGTTGATTGACTGCGCCACAACGTCTAGATCCTGCTGCTTGCGCGAGGAAATAACCACTGTGGCACCGCGCTCGGCAAAGGCCCGGGCGATCGAGGCGCCAATTCCGCGACTGGCACCGGTAACTAGGGCTACTTTCCCCGCGAGGGTAAAATCGACTTCTGACATGGTTGTTCTCCTGCTGGTAAATCGACATAAAATGGCGATATAGAATAATGATTTGGCTGGCAAGGGGCTGCCAGCTGGCCCCCCTTATGATGATTAACGACTGCTTAATATGCTCGACTACTGGTTGCTGGCGATGACGGTCAGATGCTCACTGCGCGCGCCAACTGTATTTTGTTAGCGGACTTTATGCGCAGATAAAACAGGCCCAACAGGCACAGGTTAATGATCCCGGCGATACTGGCAAAAGTATAAGACCACTGGTAGTCACCACTGAGGTCAAATAAATAGCCTCCAGCAAAACCGCCCAAACCCATACCGCCCCAGCCGAAGAAAGAGGTCATGCTCATCGCCCGGGCGGCGAAACGGGCGGAGACCATCATCCGCGTGCAGACCAAAATACTCGACATAACCCCGGAGTAACTAAAACCAAAAAACGCCGCCAGTAAGTACAGTAACCAACTGCTGTCGACTAATGGAAACCAAAACACAAAAAAGGTCTGCCCCAGAGACATCAACATATAGGTGGGCAGGGCACCTATGCTATCCCCCAACTTACCACCGAGGATACGGCCCGCCACTCCGGCCATCATCAGCACCATCAGTACCCGGGTGGCTGACTCCATCGAGTCACCGCGATCGGTCAACAGCGGTACTAAATGCACAATGGGCACCGCCATACAGTTGCAGCAAAACAGTACAGCCACACTAATCCAAGCGATCACCTCCATCTCTGACAAGGGAAAATCTCGCTGCTCGGGCGCTATTGCAGTCCTTACCCGCTCGCGCCAGGGGGACTCGCGAATAAGAAAAGCGATCGGCAGCGCGATCGTCAAATACCCCACAGCCATAATTAAATAGGTATCGCTCCAGCCGTAGGTGGTGATCGACAGCCCCGCTAAATAGGGAATAACGCCCTGACCGAAGGCGCCACCGGCGGCGGTAATACCAATGGCGAGACCCGGCCGGTAGCGAAACCAAAAGCCGACATTGGCAAACAACGGGGTGCTGACCATCGCGTTGCCAAAGGCACCAAACAGAAAATAATAGAGATAGAAGTCGGTAATACTGCGTTGCTCACTAAGCATATATAGGCTCAGCGTCATTATTAGCGCGGCTACTACCCCAAACCAGCGGGTGCCTAAGCGATCCGCCACCACCCCCCACAGTAAACCAAACAGCGCCGAGGAGAAGGCAATGGCGGTATAACCCAGGGAAGTATCTCCCCGGCTCCAACCAAATTCCATCGACAGCGGTTTTAGAAATACCGAGATAGCCCCCAACGCGCCGAAAGACAAGGCGCTAAGAGTAAAGGCTACCGCCACCATAACCCAGCCGTAGGGCAGATCCCGCTCGGTGTTGTTCATAATGCACTCGCGCGCTGACGCAGATAGGCGCCGATGCGCTCATTCATCATCTCGGTAGAGCCGTCTGTATAAGCGGAAATTTTTGCGCAATTGAGGTGTCGCCCCAGGGTATTTTCCCGCCGCAAGCCATTGGCGCCCATCGCCTGCATACAGGCGGTAATATTTTTCACCCCGCACTCGCCGGCAATTTTCTTGGCGACTGCGGCGGCCAGCACCGCATCACCGCCGTCCCGGATTAACCGTCCGGCGCGCGCGGTCACCGCCCGCAGCGCCTCCAGATCCGCCGCCACATCGACCAACTGCCAGCGCAGGCCCTGGTGGTCCAACAGCGACTCGCCAAAGCTATGGCGCTCGAGCCCGTAGCTAACCGCTCGGTCCAGGCACGACTGCACCATGCCGCAGACCATGGCGGCAACGTAGGCGCGGGCGCCATTGACTCCGGCCATCGCCACTTTAAAGGCCGCCCCGGGCACTTCCAGTACATCCTCCTCGGCGACGAAATAATCACTGAGGCTAAATTCGCCGGCGCCGATGCCGTGGCCGCCGATCAATTCGTAGATCTCACCGCGCTGGAAACCAGGCTGTCGGGCATCCACCAAAAAACTGGCGATGCCCCGCCAACCCGCGCTGGCATCGGTCTGGGCGTAGACCACAAACACACTGCCTATAGCTGTATTGGTAATCCAGCCCTTGCTGCCGTTGAGCAGCCAGCCGCCATCGCAACGTGTCGCCGCGGTTGTGATGCCGCCGAAGTCACTGCCAGCTCCAGGCTCCGACAGAGCGGTGCCAGCAAACAGCTCTCCCGATAACAACTGCGGCACCAACTCTTCCCGGTGACGAGGCGCGCCGGCCTCCAGCAGGCGCATTGCCACATTGTGGGAGTTGACAAGGGAAAAACCGAAGGCCATGCAACTGCCCGACAGCTGCTCTAATACCTGCAGTTTTTCCACAAAGTCTAGCTCCAGCCCTCCCAGGGAGCGCGGCGCCTCCAACCCCAGCAGTCCCCACTTGGCGGCTTCTCGCAGAGTCTCAACGGGCTGTATCTGATCGCGCTCCCACTGGTCGGCGAAGGGATCAATATGGTCCCGGCGAAACAGCTGTAACCGCTCCTGTAGTTCTGCATTATAATTAGCCATTGCTACCGTTATTCCTCTATAAATACCATGGTTTGTCGGCGGCCTTTACTGCATAGTGATCGTCGCCCAACTGACAATATCAGGGCATGGATACTAACCTAATTGGCAACAGTTCAATAGAAAAAGGACTTGATATGACCCACTACCTGCGCCGCTGGGGCCTTGGGCTGGCCCTGCTCATCAGCTTTACACAGGTCGCCGCCGAGGGTGCCGCCGAGCGGATATTCCACGGTGGTACCCTCTACACCGCCGACGCCAAGCGCCCCCAGGTGACGGCACTGGCAGTTAAAGACGGCCGTATCAGTTATCTCGGCGACTGGGCCGGGGCCCAAGCCCACCGCGACCAGCACACCGAGTTAGTTGACCTGCAGGGGCTGACCGCAACCCCAGGGTTTATTGAAACCCACGCCCATCTCGCCGGGTTAGGGCAACAACAACAGACGTTGGATCTATCGGCTGCGAAAAACTACCCGGACATGGTTGCACTGGTCGCAGCCAAGGTAGCCGGTACCCCCAGCGGCGAGCCGATAGTTGGCCGGGGCTGGCACCAAGACAAATGGGACAGTCCGCCCCAGCCCCGGGTCAAAGGCTTTCAAACCCACGGCGCTCTCAGTGCGGTCTCCCCCGAACACCCAGTTGTACTGGTCCACGCCAGCGGCCACGCCGTGTTTGTCAACGCCCGTGCCATGGCCATGGCAGGCATTGACCGCGACACCCGTTTCAGCGGCTTTGGTGAAATTATTAGGGATGAGCATGGTCAGCCCACCGGACTTCTGAACGAGAATGCCGCTGCTCTGGTGGCCTCTCTCGGCCGGGCCAAGACCGTCTCCGAGCGGCTTGCAAAGCGCAGCCAACAGCTGGAATTGGGTATGGCGGCGGCACTGCGGGCCGGCATTACCTCCTTTCACGATGCCGGTGACGGCGCCCTGGATATCGAAGCGCTGATGGCTCTGGGAACCGCCGGTAAACTGCCTCTGCGACTGTACCTGATGCTCAGTAGCAAAGAGCCCGAGCTGGTAGTGGACTGGTTTTCCCGAGGACCGCTAATCAATCACTTCGATCACCATTTGACCGTGCGGGCGGTTAAGGTGCACGGCGACGGGGCCCTGGGTTCCCGCGGAGCGTGGCTGCTAGACGATTACAGCGACCGCCCCGGTCATGTCGGCACTGCCACCTACCCCATGGCGCAGCTGCAACCACTGGCTGCCCAGGCCCTGGCTGCAGGCTTCCAATTGGCGGTACACGCTATCGGCGATCGCACCAACCGCGTAGTGCTGGACCATTTCGAAGCGGCATTGACAGTCTCACCACATTCGGATCATCGCTTTCGCATAGAGCACGCCCAGCATCTGCACCCCCAGGATATCCCCCGCTTTGGGCAATTGGGGGTGATCGCGGCGATGCAGAGCGTACATATGAGTTCCGATCGACCCTGGGCCATCGACCGGCTGGGGCTTCAGCGCATTCAACGTGGGGCCTATGCCTGGCAAAGCCTGCTAGGCAGTGGTGCTCGGGTCATTAACGGCAGCGATGCCCCGGTCGAACCGATCAACCCATTGGCCAGCTTTTACGCGGCGGTGAGCCGTCAGACACTGGCGGGCTTACCGGCGGGGGGCTATGAACCGGCGCAAAAGATGAGCCGTAGCCAGGCTCTTAACAGTTATACGATTGACGCCGCCTTTGGTGAGTTTAACGAACAGCACAAGGGCTCACTGGCCATGGGCAAGCTCGCAGATATCACTGTATTTAGCGCCGATATTATGTCGATACCCGCCGCGGATATCCTGCATACCGAGGTGATAATGACTATCGTCGGGGGCGAGGTGAAATACCAACGCTAGGTACCGTTATTGACAGCGCCAGCACCGGTTGTTTTAACAAACAGCAGCAGGGCCAGCACAGCCAGTAGCGCTGCTAGCACAAAGGCGGCGCCGGGAAAATAGATCGGCGCTGAGGGGGCGGTAAAATAACCGAAGATTTGAGTCATCATTAGCGGGCTGATAATCGAGGCCAAACTCATCACACTGGCCAAGCCACCTTGCAACTCACCCTGTTGATCGGCACCAACCTGGGTGGAGATAATGCCCTGTAGCGCCGGACCGGTAAATCCCCCCAAAGCGCCGGGGATCAACGCCAGGTAGACCATCCAGGATTGACTCGCCATGGCGTAGCCGCAAAAGGCGCAAATGCTGAACAACATACCGACAATCGCCGACCAGCGCATACCCAGAATCGGCAGTAACCAGCGGATCAATAAGCCCTGAACTAGCACCATGCCAATACCAATAAAACCCAGTGAATAGCCTATTTCTCGAGGCGACCAGTCGAATTTTTCGATCGCCCAGAAACTCCAAGTCGAAGGCAATACATGGTGCCCCAAATTAGTCAAAAACATCACCGCTATAATGCCCATCACTACCGGGAATACTCGCAGTTGCAATAGCGTACCCAGAGGGTTAGCGCGCTTGATGTCGAAGCGCCGGCGGTGCGCTGCGGACAGCGATTCGCGCAGTACCAGATAGCCAAAAGCCATATTGAGAAAACTGACCCCCGCGGCGGCGAAGAATGGCACCCGAGAGCCATACTCTCCTAAAAAACCGCCTATAACAGGACCAATCACAAAACCCAAACCAAATGCCGCGCCGATAATGCCAAAGTTTTGCGCGCGCTGGTCCGCAGGACTAATATCGGCGATATAGGCATTGCAGGTACTTAGGGTGGCGGCACCAATACCGCTGACAATACGGCCGACAAACAGCAGTAGCAGGGTTTGCGCAAAACCCATCAGAATATAGTTAACTCCCATCGCAAACAACGACAGCAACAGCACTGGCCTGCGGCCAAAGCGATCTGAGAGATTGCCCACCAGCGGCGCAAACAAAAACTGCATAATAGCGAATACAAACATCAACCAACCGCTATCTCGTACCGAGGCCGACAACCCCTGGCCAGTAATATCCATCAGCAAATCCGGCAGCACCGGAATGATAATACCGAAGCCAATGGAATCCATTAATGCGGTTAAAAATATAAAGGTGAGGGCCAACTTATTCATAATTCGCTTAGGGGTTGCTGCAATTGGACCGGCGAGCGCCACTCTCCGATACATGCTCGGTGAGTACTACCGAGTGGGTTATTCATGCGTCACCGGCGATATGGACGGCATTCAACTAGACGATGGTCATCAGGCCATCGAGCACCGCATTGGGCTGTTCCGACAACATCGAGTGACCGCAGGGATTCAGTCGTAATACCCTGCTGTTGGCAATGCTGGCGGCGACATCCAACGCTCGCAACGGGGCGGTCATCTTGTCCTGGTCGCCGACAATAACCAGAGTCGGGGCGGTAATCTGCGCCGCCTGCTCAGCGCCATTGTTAAACTCGTTACAGGCATTTAGGTCGGTAAATAGCACATTCTCCGGTGCCATCTCCAGCAGGCGCTGACCGCACATGGCCATCACATTACCAGGATTTTTGTTGCCGCCCATCAGCCCAAAGCTACTGTGGCTCCAAGTATTGCTCATATCGATGGCGTCGTGGTGATTGTCTCTAGCCGCGTTGAGCAGTGGCTCCGACACCGCCATCGGCAAGGAGGTACCCAGCAGTGCTAGGGATCTCACAGTAGCGGCATAGCGGGCGGCAAAATCAATCGCCACCAGCGAGCCCATGCTGTGACCGGCGATAGCACTGTGCTCCACCCCCAGTACTGCCAACGCCTGGGCCAGCCAGTCTGACAGTGCCGCGATCGAATGACCGGGTGTGCCGGATGAGCGGCCGTGGCCGGGGAAATCCAAGGCGTAAACATTATAGCCATGGCGGGCAAAATAGCGCGCCGGCATCACCCAGACACTGTGATCCATACCAGCGCCGTGTAGAAACACCACCGCCGGCTGCCCCGCCTTAATAGTGCCATTGCCATTGCTATAAAACGTTTTCTCGCCATTAACTTCGCAGTACATACTATAGGCCCTTTTGCGAGGCGCGCAGTCCGCGGCGCAGATCAGAACACAGGTCTTTTGGGTCTTCCAAACCAATTGAGAGTCGAATCAGGCCCTCACTAATACCCGCCTGCAGTAGCGCTTCTGCGTCCATGCGATGATGGGTGGTGCTAGCGGGGTGGATAACCAGCGACTTGGCATCACCAACATTGGCTAAGTGGGAAAAAAGCTCCAGGCTTTCGATAAACTTGATACCGGCAGGGCGCCCGCCCTTGATGCCAAAGCTAAACACCGCACCGCAGCCCCGCGGCAATAGCTCAGCCGCCAGTGCGTGGTCAGGGTGCTCCGGCAGCAGCGGGTGGTTGACCCAGTCGACCTGTTCCTGCTCGACTAAAAATTCGACCACCGCCCGGGTGTTTTCGACATGCCGTTGCATACGCAGCGGCAGCGTTTCCATACCCTGTAATATGTGAAAAGCGGTGGTGGGACTCATACAGGCTCCAAAATCACGCAACCCCTCCTTGCGGGCACGGGTAATAAAGGCGGCGGGGCCAAACTCTTCGGCAAAATTGAGATTGTGAAAACCCCCATAGGGTTCGCTGAGGGTCGGGAATTTACCCGAGGCCTCCCAGTCGAAGCGACCACCGTCTACCAAAAGCCCACCCACCACAATACCGTGGCCGGACAAAAATTTGGTTGCCGAGTGCATCACCAGATCCGCCCCCAGCTCGATAGGCTTACACAGATAGGGAGTAGTAAAAGTCGCATCCACCAGCAGCGGCAAGCCGGCATCATGGGCTACCTGAGCCACCGCCGGCACATTGAGCACCTCCAGGCCGGGGTTGCCCAATATCTCGCTAAATACCAACCGGGTATTGGGCTGGATCGCGGCGGCGAAGGCGGCGGGATCTCGGGGATCGACAAAGGTGGTATCGATGCCAAAGCGGCGCAGGGTATAGTGCAACAAGTTGTGACTGCCACCGTAGATACTGCGGGAGGCGACAATATGCTCGCCGGCACTAACAATAGTACAAATTGCCAGGTGTAGCGCCGCCTGACCGCTGGCGGTGGCAATCGCGCCGATGCCTCCATCGAGGGCGGCGATACGCTCCTCCAACACTGCATTGGTGGGGTTAGACAGTCGCGAGTAAACGTGGCCAGCGCGCTCGATATTAAACAACCCGGCGGCGCTGTCAGTATCTTTAAAGACAAAAGAGGCGGATTGATAAATAGGGGTGGCACGGGCACCCGTGGTGGCATCCGGCTGTTGTCCCGCATGCAAACTTAAAGTATCAAAATTCAGTGTTGGTGGTTTGGCCATGGGTGTTCTCTAAAATATTGGACGTATTTGAGGCGACTATGGTAAGTGAAATCCCCCGGCAAGTGCAATCGCTGAACGCGATGCCAGAGCGTGATCAAAATCTATTTACAAGGGCCGCCGGCCTTTGCAATAATCGCCGCCGGCACGGCGATTACACAGTGGCAATACCCCCGTTAGGCAAATACTTACTAGGAGATTCCAGCCATGAATCCAAACACACTTAACGTGCTCGATGCAGGTATGGGCAAAGCGCTGTCTATGCGCGGCGTCACTATCCCACCGACGATTTGGTCAGCCAATGCACTGTTAACGGCACCCGACGTGGTACTGGATATCCACCGGGAAAACATCGCCGCCGGCGCCGATGTGATAACCACCAATAGCTACGGTATTATCCGCAATGACCTGGCCAAGGAGGGTATAGAAGATCAGTTCGCCGCCCTCAACCAACAGGCCGGTGCACTGGCCCAGCAGGCGGTGCGCGAATCGGGCCGGCAGGTCGCCATCGCCGGCAGTTTGCCACCACTGAACGGCAGTTTTCGTCCAGACCGGGTGCAGAGCAGCGCGCTGATTACCGAACTTTACCGAGAACAAGCAGAGCTGCTGGCCCCCTATGTCGATTTGTTTATCTGTGAAACTATGTCGACCATCAGCGAGGCTCTGGCTGCGGCCGCCGGTGCCACAGTCACCGGCAAACCCGTGTTGGTAGCACTGACCCTGCACGACGAGCAAACCTGTGCGCTGCGTAGCGGTGAAACTTTAGCTGCTGCGCTGGAGCAATTAACCAGTGTCGGCATTGTCGGGGTACTAGCCAATTGTTGTCTGCCCGAACGTATCGACGAAGCCATGCCACTGCTGGCGAACGCCGGCCTGGCCTATTGCGGCGGTTACGCCAATGCCTTTAGCCACATACCCACAGATTGGTTGTTAGATGGCGATAAGCAGGCCGATGGCGCGCTGAATCTGCGGGAAGACCTGTCTCCCGAGATCTATTGCCGTTTTGTCTCGCGCTGGGTAGATCAAGGAGCCAATATGGTTGGCGGCTGCTGCGGCACCACCGCTGAGCACACTGCCGCGATTGCCGGTACTTTGGCTGCGCGCTAAGCCCGCCCTCAATCCCCCGGGGCTGCTCGCGGTGCCCAGCGGCCCCGATGCCACTAAAACCGTTACTGGCCAGCAACAGTCTTTAGCGTGAGTCACTTACTTGCTGATACCGCCGAGTTAGTAGCTCAGTTGTTAACTGCCAGCATATTATTCCACCTGAATAATGATTTTCTCAGACACCAGCGCAGGGTTGTGGGGAATATGCAAATAGTTGCCCAGAATCAGCTGCAGGCTGTGACTACCCGCAGACAGTTTGATGGTCTTTTGCGTTTGGCCTCCACCAAAATGCATCACCTCGGCCCCCATGGGTTTCCCCATAGCAGGCAGGGTTTTGCCATCGATGATTAAATGGTGGTGGCCGGTACCCAATTTGTCGAAGCCGGCGGGGGCAACGCCCATGCCCTGCAAACCAAATTTAATCGTTACCGGACTGCTCACGGTCTCACCGTTGGCTGGTGATATAATATAAACCCTGGCACCCGCCGGTGCAGAAGACTGGGCCTCGTTGCTGGCCGCCAATGAGCAATAGAACAACGCCGTTGCCGCCAGTAGTGTCTTAAAGACCGAGTTCATAACGACAATTCCTTATTTCACTTTCCAATAGATTAGCACCAGAGGATCGCTGCCCGGATACCGTTGCCAGTCGATTATAATCGCAATAGCCGCGATAACAAGCGCCGCCCTAGCAAGGGCCGGCCAACGGCCAAACTACACTGTTATTTCGGCGCCAATTGCTCGGTAAAGGTGTTTAGAAACACTGCCCAACGCTCATTGAACTCGCTGCTAGCTGGGTCTAGCCCGGTTACCAACTGGCAAATTTGCGGCAGTGCTGTAGGCAGTATTGTTACCGCCAACAGCGCCAAGAACAACGTGTCTGGGGCAAACTGCTCAGCGATTTGGCCACGCTGCTGAAAGCCCTTTAGCGCCATCAGTTGTTGCTGATAATAGTCTTGCCTGGCTTCGGCGGCCACCGGCTCAGCGGCACTGCTGTCCAGCGCCTCCCGTAGAATCATGCGCATAAACAACGGGTTGTCGCGGTTATTATCACTCCACCAGCTAAGTATTTGAGTAAAGTCTGACGGGCTATCGGCGAGAATCGACTGGCGACCCTCAAACTGCCGGGCCAAGGCTGCCTCAAACAGTGTCTCCCGGTTGCTGAAATACCGGTAGACCAAGCTTTTATTATAGCCGGCCCGCTTGGCCACATGTTCCATGCGCACTCCGGTGCGGCCGTGCTCGGCAAATTCCGCCACCGCCGCATCCAGTATCGCGTACCAGGACTCACTCTTGGGCATTGACTGCGCAACTTCGGATTCAGACATCTATTACTTCTCTTTATTGCTAGGCTTAAGAGTTCAGTGGCAGCTCGGTAGCGATGCCCCGGGCCTGCAACAGCCCAAAAGCCAATACAACTCCGGCGATGGCCAGCAACAGGGCCACAGCTACCACCGACAGCTGCTGCCAGAACCAGATCAGTAGCAAGGCGGTGCCGGCGACCCAGACTACATCGCCGATACTGGCAATCATAGCCCGCAGCCGGGACAGCTGTTGCCGAGTGGCCTGATGATACAGATCACCAGCAAATAGTAACAGGCCGAGGCCCATTACCCGATATACCAGCTCATTACTGTATTCCAGTAACCCGCCAATAGTAGCGGGGGCGGCTAATAATAGCAGCCCGCACAGCGTGGAAAACAGCGCATTGGCCAGCAGTGCCGAACGCAGAGATAAGGGTGAAACTGACAGCGACGACGTTGACATAAGGTGACTCCTTTAAGGGTATGTAACAGTAACGTTATCGTTACTGTTACTGAGAGTCAAGCCTCAGCTGTAATATTCATCTACCGCGGCCAGCAACTAGCTTCACTATGCATAGGCTACAAACAACGACAAAAGGATCTGATATCAATACTGCCCAACCACCGGGGTACTGATACATTAATACTGTATTTCCCATTATTCATGTTAGGGTAATATAAAAAATCAGACCCTACCAAGTCAACGCGAATAGCCACTATGGATAAACCCGAAATTAGACAACTGCAGCTACGGGGAATGAGTTTTCGCATACTCTATTGGCCGGCGGCCCCAGGGTACAGAGCCCGAAAAAAAACCGCTTTACTGAGCCACGGTACCGGTCTGGTCGCCGCCTCCTGGTGGCTGGTGGCACCGCAGTTGGCCCGGGCCGGCTACAACGTCTACGCCATTGACCGTCGCGGCCATGGCGGCTCCGATCCCGCTGGAGCCAGTCGCACTGAAGCCAGTCACGGCGGCAATGGCTATGAGTTTTTGGACTTCGCCGAAGATATACTGGCCCTGACAGAGGCTTTAAATTTACAAACAATATATGGCATTGGTCACAGTGCCGGGTCCACCGATCTGTTGTTGGCTGCAACGCTGCGACCGGGCTTGTTTGAACAATTATTTGTGATCGACCCAACTCTGTCGTTACCAGCAACCAAGGGCGCCACAATGCCACAACAGGCCCTGGACACTCTGGCCAAAGTGCAACAAAAACGCGCCAGTTACGCTACCGCTGGGGCCTTCCGCAAGCGGGCGCTGAGCAAACCACCCTTTGCCTTATTTACACCCGCCGCCTTTGAGGCCCACCTCGAACAGGCCTTTGTTCACCACCAGGACGGCTCAATAGCGCTATGCTGTCGCCCTGAAACCGAACATGCTGTGATGCAGGGCATTTACCAAGCTATGTTTGATTGCTATCACGGCGATGAACGCGGCGAGCCCTTTCACCGCCTGCAAACTCTGGACTGCGCTACCACCATCGCCAGCTCGGGCCAATCCAAGCCTATTTATCGCAAGATGGTAGCATGTGGATTAGCGCTAATACCCGGGGCCGGGCAGCACCATTTTACCGAACAGAATCACTGTGTGCCGATGGAGGCACCAGACCTGACCAGCCGTGCATTGCTGCAGTTTGTCGGGCGGGGCTAACAAAACACCCTACGGCATCAAACCCTGGGCCTTAAAACGGGGAATATCAATCGCCGGGCAACGGTCCATCACTACCTTCAGCCCGGCGGACTGGGCCAACGCCGCCGCCGCGCTATTCATCACCCCCAGCTGCATCCATATCGCATCGGCACCAATAGCAATGGCACGCTCTACAACCGGCAGTACCGCATCGCTGCGGCGAAAAATATCGACTAAATCTACCTTCACCGGAATGTCCTCCAAACTGGCGTACACTAACTGGCCGGCGATACGTTCACCGGCACAGGCGGGGTTGACCGGGTATAAGCGGTAGCCACAGTTCACTAAAAACGACAGCACCCGAAAAGAGTCCCGGTGCATTTTTGCACTGGCAATCTCCAGCGCAACCGTTTGAGTAGAACTAAGCAAGGTCGATATATCATTGTCGCTGTGTAGTACCACCGGCTAGTCTCCGCGCCAGCGGGGTTCGCGCTTCTCGAAAAAGGCCCGGCTACCTTCTACCGCATCTTCGTTACCCATCACCGTAACCATATTCTCGGTGGCAAAAGCATAGGCCTGCTCCAAGGGCATATCCATTTGCCGGTAGAAAGCCTCTTTACCAAGGCCTATGCCGAGATTCGATTTACCGGCAATTTTCTGCGCCAATACTTCAGTCTCCAGATGCAGCTCATCCGCCGCCAGCACCCGATTAATCAAACCAAAACGCAGCGCATCTTGGGCCCTGTACATATCACCGGTGAGCGCCATTTCCATCGCGTGCTTACGCTGAATCTTGCGGCCTACCGCCACCAGCGGGGTGCTGCAAAAGCCGCCAATATTCACCCCGGGCAGACAAAAGTGGGCCTGTTCAGAGGCCAGAGCCAAATCGCAGCTGGCGACCAACTGACAGCCCCCGGCAGTGGCGGTGCCGACCACACTGGCGATCACTGGCTTGCTGCTATAAACGAGCGCCGTCATCAGCTCAGCGCAATGTTTTAATACCCGAGCGCTGTCGGCGCTCATCTCCGCCAAATCGTGACCAGCACTAAACACCGGCCCCCGCGCAGTGAGCACTAACACCGTAACACTGTCATCGTTCTGGGCCTGCTCGAGGGCTGATAACAGTGCCGCCAACATTGCCAACGACAAAGTATTACGACTCTTGGACCGATTCATGATTAGCCACAATACCTTGCCCGACTGCTCTTTCAACACTAGTGGACTGGTCTTTTCATCGGCGTACTGAACCGCCGCGTTGTTAGAATAATCAGTCATAGTGGTTTCCTCGTTATTATTATTTTACCGCGTTTATACCGGCACAGTACCGGCGGTTGTGGTGCGCCACATCACTCGCCGGTGGCCATCGAAACCGGCATCGGCAAAGTGTTGCACTCGCCTATTGTCCCACATGGTCAACATGTTCTTTTGCCACTGGTGGCGATAGACAAATTCGTCGCGGGTGGCAAAATCGCATAAAAATCCCAACAGCGCTTCGCTCTCCGCGGCGTGCAAGCTTTCCAGTGCCAACGTATAATTTGGGTTAACCCATAAAATCTTTTCACCTGTCGCCGGATGGGTGCGTATAACAGGGTGGCTGAGCCGCTCTTTTGCCCGATCTGAAGGCACAATCTTGAGGGTCCTCGAGCTGTCGTCATCACTGCCAAAAAAACCTTCTTTCGAATAAGGTAACGCGGCGCTGTGAATACCACGCAGTGATTCCAACATTAGCTGCATCTTAGCGGACAGCGCCAGATAGGCCGCGCGGCCGTCGGCAAATAAGGTATCACCGCCCACCGGTGGTACCGTCTGAGCAAACAAAATAGTGGCGTCGGGGGGAGCCTGCTGAAAAGAGAAGTCCGAGTGCCAGCTACTGCCAAAATGTGAGGCGGTTTCTTCGGGCTCGCGCCGCAGTTCTAACACATTAGCATGACCGGGCATCGGTTGCACAAAATCAACTATACCGTAGTCGCCCATTGACTCGGTAAATTGTTCTAAGGTCCCGGGAGTCATCTCCTGCTCGGGGAAAAAGACCACCCCGTGGGCGTGCCAAGCCTGCTTAATTTCATCCACCTGCTGCGGGTCCAGGCTGCAAGTCAAATCCAGCCCGGTTATTTCAGCGCCAAAACCCGAGGGTCTGGGCTGCACCTTAATGTATTGGTATTCGCTCATGGTTTGTCTATCCTGCCGGTGACCGCGCCCATTTCTAGACAGGTAGGGGGGGCAGCGTTATTATCGAATGCATTCAGTCTAGTGAGCTAGACTACATTAAACAAATGGCCCTCGCCGCAATTTTTCACTTTGGAGAACAACTATGGCCGCAGTCCCCAAGGCAGGCACTATCGCAGTTACCGGTAGTGCCGGTTTTATCGGCGGTTGGGTAGTACGACAACTGTTAGATAAGGGCTATCGGGTGCGAGCCTGTGTACGCGATATCAACGACAGTAAAAAAACCGACTTTCTACGCCAAATGCCGGGCTTTAGCTCCGGCCGGCTGACTCTACACAGCGCCAACCTAGATGAAGCCGGCAGCTTCGACGCCATATTTAAGGGCTGCGACGGTATTGCCCACCTGTCCCATGTCAGCGATTACAACGATCAGGACTATGTCGCCCGAGTTTGCGACAATTTAATTAGCAGCATTAACCAGTCGGGCTCGGTTACCCGAGTCATCGTCACCTCCAGTATTGCCGCGGTGATCTCTGAAGTAGATTTGCAGGAGCTGGTTAAGCGGCCGGTGTGCGACGAGCACCGCTACCCCGACGAACTCAATCCCAAACGCATTCCGGCTAAAGGACAGGGCTATTCTATGGGCAAGGTGCTGGCCCAGCGCGCCTTCGCCGACGCCGCCGAGCACCAGGGTAGCTGGGATGCGATTACCTGTTGCCCTGCGGACAATGTCGGACCGATACAGTCGGCCCATCAAAAAGATATGGGGCCCTGGCAGCACAATATTGAAACTATGTTACTGGGTGAGTATATGCAGAACGGCGCCTACCGTCCCTGGATGACGGTCGATGTGCGGGACGATGCAGCCTGCCATATCGACTTGCTGGAAAGTGAGAAGGTGAAAAACGGCGAGCGCTACATTGCCTGGTCTACCGACAGCCGCAATGTCGAAGATGTCTGCGCCAGTATCGATCGACTACTGCCAGAGTTAATGCACGATACCCCAGCGGTGACAGATCCCTTTCCCGATCACATCAAGGCTAGGGAGCAGCAGATGCGGGAGATTTGGGCAGGCTGCGAGCTGCGCAACGACCGTATCCTGGCAGTGAGCGATGTCAACTTTCGCTCTCTAGACGATTCTATACGCGACTGCGTAGAATCGCTGATCGCGGTGGCCGGGGTTGAAGTCAAACGCCGATCCGCCAGCTGAGTTCGACTGCCCGGTCTATTTGCGCGCGGCTTTAACCAAGTCGTAGGCGGCCTGTATATTTTGAGCTTTTTCGGTAGCGATCTTCATCATATCCTCCGGCACACCCTGGGCAATCAATTTGTCCGGGTGGTGTTGACTCATCAAGCGCCGATAAGCTTTCTTAATATCTTTGTCGCTGTCGCCACTGTTAACCCCCAGCGCCCGATACGCCTGCTCGACGTCCCCAGGACCCGGTACTGGCCGGCCCCGGGTGCCACCATCGGCGCCAGCGCCAGAAAACCGCTGCTGCGCGGTCAGCATCGACAACAGCTGCTCAAACTGGCGGGCGTTAATACCCAGGTAGCTCGCGGTACGAGTTAGGATATCCTGCTCCGCCGGGTGCAGCTCGCCGTCTGCCAGGGCAATGGTAAATAAAAACTCGATCAACATTACCGGTAAATTTTGCTGCCGGCCGCCCTCGCTGATAAAGTTGGCAATGCTCGGCTGCAGCTGAAAATCGGGTCCCGCGCCCTGTTTAAAGAACTCAATTGCCTGTACACGATTTTCCGGGCTTAGTCCCAACCGGGTCATCAGCGCCTCGGCTTGCTGTACTTCGGCCTCACTGACTCGGCCGTCGGCCTTGGCCAAATGCCCCATCACGGTAAAGGTGGTCTCAAAAAACAGCTGTTGCAGCCGCTGGCGGTCGGCGCCGTAGTCGAAGCCCATGGCCTGACCGATACCTCGGTCAAAAAAGTGGCCAGCGAAAATACCCACAATGGCACCAAAAGGGCCCGCTGCAAAAAAGCCGATCAAGGCACCAATAATCTTTCCAAGTATCACGCTAGTTCTCTCCATGCTCTGTTACTGCAGTTAATTACAACGGCTATTTACCGTACTTATTGACACTCGCTAGTCGCTGTTTTGTAGGGCTGTTGCCGGCCCGCGGGCAGCCGGCGAAAACGCTTGTACTCCCACTGGTACTGCTGGGGGGCCTCCCGCACCAGCGCCTCGACACTGGTATTCATCGCCACCAACGCGGCGCTGCGATCTGCTCCATAAATGGCCTGATCGACATCGCGTATAAGCAACCGATAACCACCACCCTCGAGACGCAACATTGCCGCTACCACCACCGACGCGCCGGTGCGCTTGATCAGATTCAGCGGCAGTGTTGCGGTCAAAGTATCAATGCCAAAAAACGGCGCAAACTCACCGCCGTTTTTGGCCGGCACCTGATCCGGTAATATCACCGTTACCTCGCCGCGACCCAGGGCCTTTAATAACGCCTTTACCCCGCGCATATTGGTCGGTACCAGGGTTGAACCATTGCGTGAGCGGGCGCTGTAGATCAAGTGGTCCAATGCCTCCAACGCCGGTGGCTGGTACAGCGCGGTGACCGCATAGTGCCGAGCCAAATAAAGACCCAATACTTCCCAATTACCCAAATGAGGGGCCAATACCACCACCCCCTGTCCACTGTCCTGGGCCGCTGTCATCAGCTCCAATCCCTGGACCTCGACCACCTCCCGCAGCAGCTTTTCACTGGGCCAATACCAAGACCCCGCCAACTCCAGCCCCAGGGTGCCCAGATGGGCCAGGCTTTCCCGTGCCAACTGTTGTCGTTGCGCGTCGCTGTACTCCGGTAGGCACAGCGCTACGTTTATTTCGGTGACCGAGCGGGAACGGCCATTGAGCCACCACAGACCGGTGCCAATAAGACGTCCTAGGGCCCCAGCCTGGGACAGTGATAACAGCGCCAGCAATCGCAGCACCGTGTGCAGCAGAAATTGTTTAATTGTTTTCATCCTATCTACCCGCCGAGAGAGCGGAATCATACCGTGTTATCGCCGCGGCAGATATGCCAGTAAATAACATTGCAATTACAGTGCTGGCTAAGTCACGCTATAATAGCCGCCTTTCTTAGTCGCGAGCGAATATGCCCAGTACCCGCCCCACAACCAAGGACGCCCATCGGGGTAGTCGCCAGACCCAGCGCCTCTTAGTGGCTCCCGTTAGTGGGGAACAGCTGTCGTGAAACTGGTTATTCTCGATCGGGATGGGGTGATTAACCACGACTCCGATGCCTACGTAAAAAGTGCCGATGAGTGGATTCCCATCCCCGGTAGTATCGAAGCCATTGCCGATTTACACCGCGCCGGATTCACCGTCACAGTAGCCACTAATCAATCTGGACTGGCCCGCAAGCTATTTAACCTCGAACAGCTGCAGGCCATGCATCACAAGATGAGCGAACTGGTAGTGGCGGCGGGGGGCCAATTGGCGGGGATTTTTTACTGCCCGCACGGTCCCCAACAAGGCTGTGACTGCCGCAAACCAAAGCCGGGTTTGATCGACGCGATCGAACGGGAACTACAGGTAAGCGCTGCCGGGGCCTATTTAATCGGTGACTCGCTGCGAGACTTAGAGGCTGGTCTGCAGCGGGACTGTATTCCTATTTTGCTCAGAACAGGCAAAGGTGAAAAAACCCTGCTGCAACTGGCACAGAAGAACAACCCGGCTCTGGCCACCTTGGCGGTATTCGACGACCTCGCCGCCGCCGCCCACTATTTGATGAAACAGACTTAATATGACTGCATTTGTACTCACACTACGGCTACTGGTGTTTTATCTCGGTTTTGCTATCACCATTATCTGGATCAGCACCACGGGTATTCTATTTCTTAGCTTTGCCCAGCACGGGCTTCGCACGGGTTATATTTTGCTATGGAACAAATACGTTATCTGGTCCGGACGCTGGATCCTGGGGCTGCGCTTTGAGGTGATCGGCGCTCAGAATTTGCCCTCGGTCCCCTATGTGGCCTTGGCCAAGCACCAGAGCCAATGGGAGACCTATTTTCTGCAGTATTATCTGGCCCCGGTTTGTACGGTATTAAAGAAGGAGTTGCTTAATATCCCGTTTTTTGGCTGGGGCCTGCGCCTGACCAACCCTATCGCCATCAACCGAGACAGCCCCAAACAGGCACTTAAGCAAACCCTGGCACTGGGTAAGAGTCGCCTACAGCAGGGCAATTCAGTATTGATATTCCCAGAAGGCACCCGCATCGAAACCGGCACCGCCGCCAAATATGCCCGCGGTGGCGCCAATATTGCGGTTGCTGCCGGAGTGCCAGTAGTACCCATCGCCCTCAATGCCGGCGAGTTTTGGCCCACCGGCCAGTGGCTAAAATACCCGGGTAAGATCACTGTCTCCATTGGTGAAGCCATAGATACCACCGGATTGAGCAGCCGCGAGATTACCGAACAGGCCCGGCAGTGGATCGAGGGCGAGGTTGAGACTATGGCCAAGCGCTTGTAATATTGCGCTACCATCAACCCGCGTCTTGTTAATGGCGGCCAGATTGATCTTTAACTTCGCGCCACCCATTGCCTAGCGCCGCGGTGTCGACTGGCTGGCACTATAAATGCTACATCGACAGGCTAGTAAACACCCCACGCAAGCCAACAGCCAACAGCGTATCAACTATGTATATTCCCAAAACCTTCTCCATAACTGACAGCGACACCATTTACGCCTTTATCGAAGCCAATGGTTTTGCTCAGCTCATCTCTCACTGCGGCGGCCGTTTGTTTTCGACCCACTTGCCGTTTCTTTTGTCGGCTGACAAAAGCCACTTATTAGGCCACCTGGCCGCCAACAACCCGCAGTTGCAAGACCTTGAAGGCCAGGAGCTGATGGTCACGCTGCAGGGGGCCCATGACTATATCTCTCCAAGCTGGTATTCAAAACCCGGTGTACCTACCTGGAATTATCAAGCCTTGCATATTTACGGTCACTGCCGCCTGATAACCGAGGCGACGGCGTTGGGGCAACTAGTCGACCAGCTCAGCAAAAAATACGAAGCCGGATTACCGGCGCCATGGCAGCCCAACTACCAGGACTCACTGTTGGGGGCCATCGTTGGTATTGAGATCGCTATCAGCGATATTCAATGCAAATTCAAGCTCAGTCAGAATCGATCCCAGCAGGAACGAAGCGAAATTGTGCAGCAGCTAGAAGCTGGCGGTTCTCTGGCGCTAGCTAGGGCAATGGAGGATGCGAACCCCGAGAGCTGATAAGCCAGTAATGCATTGCAGCGGCCATCACCCTATTGTTAGTATCAAATACCCGACACCGTTAATACCCTGTTAATCCCGATAGGCTACCATTGCCTACACTTTTAATGGCTAGCGCCACAACAAACTATGTTTAGACCTCTGTTATTACTGTTATCCCTATTACTCGCCCTGGGCAATACCCAGGTTATGGGGGCGGCGCAAAACAATACAGTCAGTGCAGCACCAGTACAGCTAACAGCGGAAAAAGCCTCACTTAATAGCGACAAGCCACCACCTAAAGAAGGTGACAGCATTTGGCTGGAAAAAAAATTGGCCCCCTCGACTCGCTGGATAGAACGGGTGATAACACCACTCAATCGCTGGATGGAACAAAAGGTACAAGCGTTAAGGCCTAATGCCAACAGATCTGCGGCCGCCGACACTGAGCCAGGGCGCTCTGACGGGAGCTCAGTATTACTCTCCGAACTACAAATAAGCACCATTGCGCGGCAGCACACTGCCGGTAAAGTTCTTGCCGTTAAACTACTGTCCGCTGAGCAACAACAGCCGCGTTATCGAATAAAGTTATTGTCGCGAAAAGGGATAATACACATCCTCTTTTTTGATGCCAAATCCGGGACCATCAGCGATGACAGCCTAACAGGGGGGCCCTAACATGCGGGTACTGGTAGTCGAAGACGACATTGAATTGCAGGGACAGTTACAGCGACGCCTGCTGCAGGCTGACTTCCACGTCAATGTGGCGGGCACCGCAGCCGAGGCACTGTTTTATGCAGCCGAATATACTCTGGATCTGGCCATTGTCGATCTCGGTCTGCCGGAGATAGACGGTATCGAGTTGATAAAGCGCCTGCGTGAAGAGGGCAGAGACTTTCCGATTCTGATCCTCACCGCTCGTAGCGGTTGGAAAGAAAAGGTAAGAGGGCTAGACGCGGGGGCCGATGACTATTTAACGAAACCTTTTCAAGCCGAGGAACTGGCGGCCCGAATCAATGCTCTAGTGAGACGCTCGACCGGTTATGGACAAAAACTGTTAAGCGCAGGGCCAATTGCGCTCGATGCACAAAACAGTATCGTCTACCTCAATGGAGAGGAGCTCAGTCTCACCGCCTTCGAGTTTAAGGTGTTGGACTATTTTATGAACAAGCCGCGCAAGGTCATCACCAAATTTATGTTGATTGATCATCTCTACGATGACGCCGAAGATCGAGAGAGTAATGTGATCGAGGTTATCATCGCCAGGCTACGCAAAAAACTGGACCCCGATGGCTCGCTGCAACCAATAGAAACTCTGCGCGGCCGCGGCTATAGATTTATGAACAAAACACTGTGATGTTGTCGCTATCACAACGCTTGTTTCTATCAGCGGTGGTGGTGCTGGGGCTTTTCCTAGCGGCGGCCGGATTGATACTAGAACATTTTTTTACCGTTAGCATGGAGAATATTGTACGGGAAAAACTAAAAGTGCATACCTATGCGCTGATGTCGATTGCCGACAATAACGGCGGCACAATTGTACTGCCCCAACAGATACCGGAACAGCGTTTTAACAGCGACGGCGGCGCGCTTATTGCTATTGTTACCGACCAACACCAGCTTGAATCTTGGCGCAGCCTGTCGGCGGCGGACAAGAGTTTTTTTCTACCACCACCGGCCGAGGGTGAGTGGTTGTTTGGCCGCGCGGTGGACAGTAGCGGCAACGCCTATTATGTCTCCAGCTACAACGCCCTGTGGCCCGATGAGCTAGGCCATAATAAAGCCTTTGTATTTACCGTGATGGAAGCAAGCGAACAATATCGGGCAGTGATACAAACCTACCGACTGGTTATAGCTGCCAGCATGATAGTCATTGTAGTAGTACTGCTTGTATTACAGAGTATTATCCTACGCTGGGGTCTTGGCACTGTGCGCAGCGTTGCCTTAGATGTGGCCGCGATGAACAGGGGAGAGTCTGACTCGCTGAGCGGCGCCTACCCCGGAGAACTGCAGCCTCTTATTAATAACGTTAATAGTTTGATCGGCAACGAGCGCCGGCAACGCGAACGCTACCGAACACGGATGGCGGACCTATCTCACAGTTTGAAAACCCCTTTGTCGGTACTGCGCGGCATTGCCGGTGATACTGACGAGCACGGCGCAGCAATTTCCCGTGATGCTATTCTCGACACGGTGGCCCGGCAAGTTGATCGCATGGACTTAACCGTTAACCATCAACTGCAATCGGCGGTAACCAGTGATCAGGCGGTTAGTTTTTCCGCTCAGCCGCTGGCACAGGAAGTTGATATTATCGTCGGCGCACTCGGCAAAGTCTATCGCGATAAGCGCATCGATGTTGAAATCGATATCGATCAGACCTTATCATTTTATGGCGACGAAAATGACCTCGCCGAAATTCTTGGCAACCTACTAGACAATGCCTTTAAGCATGCCCAGCGCCGAGTAAAAGTTAGCGCGGGTTTACACCGTGGCGAGATCACCGCCGCTACTAACAGCATTAACGAAATGCGAAGCCAGTTGTGGCTACAGATTGAAGACGACGGACCTGGCGTGCCCCTTGCCGAGCGCGCCAGTATATTGCGCCGCGGCGTGCGTTTAGACAGCAGCGCCGAGGGGCAGGGCATTGGGCTGGCGGTAGTACGTGAGATTGTAGGCAGTTATCAGGGCGCGATAGACATCGGCGAATCAACTATGGGTGGAGCCCTGTTTAGCGTAACGGTCGCGACAAAATAATCGATTTCTTTGCTTCACAGCGATTAGCTATGCTGGAATTTTTGGGGATAAAAACATATGAGAAAAACAGTTTTTTCAAAATTACTGCCTGTTATGCTGGTTACTATCATCATAAGTAGCTGTTCCAGTGTTACCGTTAGACCCGATGGCGGCGATAAAAACCGCGACCAACCCAGTTATCTGGACAGCAAGCCATTTTACTTTTGGGGTCTAGTTGGCGAGCACGAGATCGATGTCAACGCACTCTGTGAGGGCGCCGCCGTCGAGCAAATGCAGAGTGTCACCACGGTCTCGGATTTTTTAATGGGTGTGGTAACTTTCTATATTTACGCACCGCGAACTGCAAAAGTCTGGTGTGGAGAATAGATCATGAATAACGTCAAACATAGATTGTTGTTACTGTTGTTATGCTGTGCCATCGGTGGCTGCAATACCCTGATATTTGTTCAAAACGAAGAGCCGCAACCACAGCCAACCAGCCGCCACTGGCATCATGCAACGTTGAACGGCATGGTTGAAATAAGCCCACCTCTAAACCTAAGCCATGTATGCAGCGGAACAAGCTGGAATAAATTCACTACCGAGCACCGCTTCTACAATGCCCTCAGTGAACTGATATTACCGCGTTTTACCGGCCTTTCTCTGTATAGTTCCTGGACCACTGAGGTAGAATGTTATCGCCCGAGCGATAGTGATTAATAACAGTTGGTTAATCCGCAGTTAATGTTCGGTTAAGACCCAATTAAGCTGGTAGCACTAAAGTAGCACCTCAAATTAATCAAACAGGTGTCTACTATGAACAACATCAGCCGCTCACTAATACTATCTATAATTGCCCTTGGCAGCGCAGGCCTAAACCATGCCAGCGACGCCGTCGGGCCCGGTGACAGCGACAGCCGCTGGATCGTCGGCGCCGGCGTGGCCAGCTACAATAACATTTACCGCGGCGAAGGTAGCGAGGGTGTTATTTTTCCCAATATCATCTATAACGGCGAGCGATTTTTTATTAAAAACGGCGCGCTCAATTTGTCACTGCTGCAAAAAGATGCTTTTAGCGCCGGCCTTATCGCCAAAGTACAGGGCAACTTTCTCAGAGATGATCGAGATTATGATGATAATAAAGTACTCGCTGGTCTGAAAGAGCGAGAGACTAATATTGACGGTGGCTTTTATATCAACCACAGTACTGAAATGGGTCGTTTTAATACTACGGTGTTAACTGATACTAGCAATGAACACAACGGTCACTCGGTGGCAATGAGCTACACCTTCGATCTTAGCGCGGGTGGTTGGGCTATCAACCCCGTAATCGGCGTACAGTGGATTAGCGATAAAAAAGTGAATCACCTATACGGTGTTAGCGCCGCTGAGGCCAACGCGTATCGCGCCGCCTACGAGGCCGATTCGGCAGTCAATATTTTCGCCGGCATACGCGGTCGCTACGAGTTCAACGAGCAATGGGATGTCAATCTCAACGCTGGCTTGACGTCACTCAGTGGCACGATTAAGGATAGTTCTATTGTTGAAGACGACCTCGCATACAACGTCGGCATGACGATAAACTACAACTTCTAACACCGCGATTACATCGCAGTACTATGCGCCGAGCTTTTTCTATCAGTAGTATTTGAAGCTCGGCCCGTTATTTCCTTACGCTGCACAAATAGTGGTATATCCAGCAGCATATACTCTTGCTAGCAGACTACTGTGCGTCGACTAGCGCTCCCTATCCCATCTCTCGGACCACTCGCTGAGCGACAGTAGCTGTACACCCAGCTCTGCCCCCAGCACAGAATAACCAAAACCGGTACTGTCGTGATCAACCAAACCGAGCTCCTTCAGCTCCTTGAGACGGTTATTCAAACTGGTGGGGGACACGTCATCACAACGCTCTCGCAATTCGCGAAAGGTCATGCGGGCATCGCGCAACTCCCACAATATACGCAGAGACCAACGTTTTCCCAGTAGATCGAGCAACCGCACAATGGGTCGGCTAGTGCCGGAATCGGATCTCGCAGATGTTGATTGAGCCATTTTTATTCCTTGACGCTACATAATATGTAGCAGTAAACTATAGCTACACTAATTGTAGCAGAGGACTCAGTCATGCAACAGATATTAAAACCCATCGATAAACCCTATTCACCAACAGTCGCCAAAATATTAGACCGCTATCCCAAGGGAAAAGACGGTTACCTGTTACAGTTGTTTCGGGTGTTTGCTAATAGCCTGCGCTTCGCCAATGGCAAGGGACCAATCAATCTACTGGACAAGGACAGTCCACTATCACTGCGTGAGCGAGAAATCGTTATTCTGCGGGTTACCGCCAATAATAACTGCGAATACGAATGGGGCGTACACGTTGCCACTTTTGCCGCCGCGGCCAAACTCAGCGACGAGCAAATTCGGGCCAGTTGCAAAGAGGCCGATGGCAGCTGCTGGTCAGCAACAGAGCGTCTGTTAATACGTTGTGTCGATCAACTTGGCGCCCACTCCATCATCGAGCAGCATACTTACCAACAGTTTCAACTACAGTGGAGTCTTGAGCAACAGTTGGAAATCTTAGCCCTGTGCGGTAATTACCACCTGATCAGCCTAGTGGCCAATACCACTCGATTGCCACCTGAGCCGATGGCGGTACGGTTTCCGCAGTAATCCCTAGAAACAGACTGTGCTGACAAACAAGTCGGCGCTGGACATTTGACCCGGCGGCTCTTACTATTTCGAGCGACGGGTATTGGCACAGTGCCAGGGCAACTCTTTGAGGTAGACATGTGAGGAACATATTCCAGCGGCTTGCTGCAATCGCACTGTCGGCAGTGGCAGCGACCACGCTGGTGGTCCTCACCGGCAGTGTCGTCGCCTCTGAGATTAGCGATGCGATGGTGGCGGAATTTCAAGTCGGCATCGAGCCAGCGTTTACCGCCCAGCAAGGCCGTGACCTGTGGCATAACAAGACGGCAGAGGGTCGCAGCTGTACCAGCTGTCACGGTGATTCGCTGAAGCGTATCGGTCGCCATGAGAAAACCGCCAAGTTGATTGAGCCTATGGCACCCTCGGTTAATTCCGAACGGTTGACGAGTCGTAAAAAAATTAACAAATGGTTGCTGCGCAACTGTAAATGGACCTACCGCCGGGAATGTACAGCGGCGGAGAAGGGCCCCATTTTACTGTGGCTGAGCCAACAGTAGCGCACCACTACTTCGGGAAATAGTGTTTATGTTTAGTAACGTGTTCGTTGTTCGATCGATGGTTCTGCTCGGCTCCCTGCTTTTGGGCTTCACTGCACACTCCGCACAGGCTCAGCGTTATGCCGGGGATCGCAGTAATTACGACAATAACACTGCCCCCATCTATGAGCTGGACAGCACCTATACCGAGGAGTGTGGTGCCTGCCATCTGCTGTATGCACCGAGTCTGTTGCCTGTGCAAAGTTGGGAAAAAATCCTCGGCAGCTTAGATGATCACTTCAAAGAAAACGCCGAACTAGATGCTGGTAGCCGTCAGCATTTGCTGCAATACTTAACCGAGAACGCCCTCGGTAGGGGCAAGATTCCCCTGTTAGAGGGGCTGTCACGAGGTCTGCCCACACAGCCCGCACTGCGCATAACCGAATTGCCGCAATTTAAACGCGAACACGCCTCCTCGGTTAGACAGCTGGGAGGAGAGGTCTTGCCGGTCGGATTTTTTAGTCCCTGTGAAGACTGCCACAAGCAGGCCGCCAGCGGTATTTTCGACAAGGAGCGTATTTACAAGGGCTATGGTCCCAGCTTCACCATTGGTGAAGACCCCAAGCTCAAGTAATTAAATTGGCTGCGACAGCAACACAGGATGATTGCGGTAAACCGAGGCCATTGCTGCACCAAGTAGCCGCTGTCGAAGTTCTGGTGAATATGGATCCTAGGCTAGATGTCGGTATTTCTTGGCACAGTGTATTATCGCCGCGGGACTGACCTGAAGCACCTATGCGCTAATAATACCTTGACCGGCTACAGTCCGACCGACAAGGATTGTTCACTTTCAGTAACCGGCTAGCCCTACTGACAAGGTCCTCAGTTTTTTACCGTTAGCACTCTACCAACAATCCCCGGCGTCCAACGATCCGGATACGGTCTTTAATCCCGTCGAGTTTATCGTTAGCGTTGAGCACAAGGTGTCTTTAACTTGGTTGTTTTGCGGTGTAGCACTGATATCAAAACTGACTGCCGTCGCATTATTAATCGCTACCAAATAACTAGCGTTAGCACCCGTAGAATAGGCACCGTTCTCATCGACATAATAGCTATTATCATCGTAGCCCAGTGCCGTTAAGGTGGTGGCATAGGACTTATTATTGGCCATAAATTGATCCTGGCGCAACACCACTTGCAACAATACCGCCTTGGCACTTTGCCGATACGTTTTTCTTACGTTGGCCTGATAAGAGGGCAGTGCAACACTGGCTAATATGCCGATGATTGCTAAGGCAACCATCAGTTCTGTCAGACTAAAACCCGCGGTTTTTCGGCTCTTATTCATAAATCACTTCCAAAATCAGTTGTCAATTTGGTCTATACCTTCTTCACGCCAGTAAACTTTATACCTTGGCTCACTAGCAGTTTTGATAAACTCGCCAGAGGGCGTCAACACATAACCAGGACCGGGTATATCAACAACCCCCGATGGAATTCCTGTTGTTGAACCTAAAGTATAACGATCTTGCTTAGCGAGCTCTTCCGCTGTCCCCCAATAATTACGTGTCGGCGTGCCATCGGCAGCACTGATAATATACAGGCGGCCAGACCCTGCCGAGGGCGCGCAGGAGCCATCGGCACTGTCTCCACCGGGGAGAAAAGTCGTAAAAAAGGCTTCCCCGCCAATAACCACTGGCGTAGACAAGCCTTTTTCACCGCTTGCCTCGAGATTAAGCTTCCAGCCATTACTACCCACAGAACAATTCTCTAAACAATCAGTTATATCTGTCAAATTACCGATAACAAACGGTGTAAAGGGTGAACCCCCATCCTGACGCATCACCGGTGAACCACTGGCTATATTGCGATCTTTAATCATAAAAAAATAATTACTTACATCAGTATCTGTGGGATCTGCTCGATTGCCACTGCTAATGGCGACACCATCGAAAGTACCCGTATCATCCTTGGCTCTGAACGGTTTTGGTGCATGAAAAAAACGGCGGTCAGTGACAGCACCATCGGTACCCAATTCAGCTATTTTACTGGCAAACCAATTGTCGGTGCGGTGATTAGCATCGGTTCCCGCGGGTATATCAAGACGCCATACCGCTCCCCCGGTGTCACCAACATAAATACGGTCATCGATATTATCGTTATCGCTATCAAATGCCGCCACCGTCGATGGAATACTGTCAACCAGCTCAGAGTGATGATATTCAGTCTCCGAGATAGCGCCGGTACTAGCTCCAAATTTGGCTTTCCACACTAACTCGCCATCGTAGGCATTAACAATAAACACGGCGGTTCCTACTTCTCCGGCACCCGTATTATCATCGTCACTGTTCAAATCTTTACCGATACGAGAGGTACCCGTTGCATCCCATCCACCATGGTAGCCGCCACCAAAAATCAACACGGCTCGCGGAGTCTCTTTATACTGAACAATGGCCAGAGCGGGTGTAGCAAAACTCATACCCAATTCGTTGTACTCAGGAGAAGCACTGTCAATTTTCCAAAGCATCTCTGGCGCTACAGAGGGATTGCTAACATCGAACGCGTAGTAGGATGTACCGCCCCGACGCATGCCCACATAGACAACAGCCAAGTCTCCATCACCGGGCTCTATGGTTCCATCATTATCCTTGTCGAGAATTAACGCCACCGGTTCGCCATCTATCCCGTATGGATGCGGAGGTGTCGTGGGCCCACCCATTAACGTTTGTACATTTGCCAGCGATTCTTTGGCGACAAAAGCTAAAATTTCTTCTCCTGACTCAGCGCCCCCCGGTGTGGTATTTTCGACAAAATGCAATACACCATCATTGCTACCAAAAATAAGTCTAATTTGCGGATTGGTTTCACTGTAACCAGGTGTCGCACCATAATTGAGCGCTAGTGGCCGTGAATGCATGGGGTCGGCCATCATCCAGGAGCGAGCATCATCTGTTTCGCCATCACTATCTTCATCTAAGACATCCTGACCTCGAAGCCAACGAATCATATTTTTGGCCGCTGCAGTAGCTACAGCCGTATCGCCGCCATAATCTGCGTCAACTACGCCCAGATCTGCTTTTAGTGACTCGGCTAATGTATCGGTAGCATTAAACGCAACGAGCGTAGTACCACTGTTAGGCTCTAAATACATCTGACGATCACCTGTATTGCTATCACCGGGCGCATCGCTTAAGTAGCCGGGAATCTGTTGACCCGATGCACCACGGGTAACTCTGCGCCCATCAGTACCTTCGTTAGCCTCATCATCGGCTTCATCGGCATCGGTATCAGAATATTCGAGATTAACGTCGCTAGTATCAGTCCAGTGCGTTACCACTTCCGCCTTAATCCTGCCATCGGCACCAAAAGCGGAAACGCCATTTTTGTCGATGATTTTCAATATAGTTGAACCGTCATCTCCTTCAGATTGATCGATTTTTAACTTCTTAACATTTCCTGGCCAGTAAGGTTCTTCTTTAGCCTGAAACAGGGCGAAAAAAACATTACTTGCCACTTCCAATCGATTAAACGTACTAACAGGTACAGAGGCCGCGACAAAAATACTACTTTGGCTGAGTATTTCACTGAATATCGATTTGAAATCGGTTAGCAGTTGAGCCGGATCATCCAGCGCATAGGCTGTTTTGGTTCCACCAGCCCTTGCATAACCGTTAGTTGTATTATTCACTTGTGCCGCGATGAAATAAGACGTTAAGTTTTGATCGCCCTCTATGTCGTCCGGTCCCAGATTATAAGATAATCTACTCGCCGTTACCCTATCGGCCATATCGATATTTTTCAAATGCTGAATAACATCGGGGAAGCTGGTGTTTCCAGTCAAACCTAAGCCACCTCCGCCGGCTCCCGTCTGAAGCGGTTCTGCAATGGCATCATCTGAATCATCTTCCTGTTGCGATACCTGAAACATGGTATTAATGGCGTAGTTACTAGCACAGGACCAATCAGAATTATTATCGAAAGGGCTTTTATAAGTAGTGTTGTTTGCTTCAACAGAATTGTCCGAGTCCCAGGCAAAGTCTGTTGTTGCATTGCCATTGCCATCTTCATTCTGAGCATCGTTAAGGTTGTAATTTCTGGCACTGTTTGGGCTACCAAAATCATTAAAACCCAAATGTCCATTTTGTATTCCATCACCTGTTAAATAACGAAACAACTCAAGATAGACCTCTTTACCTTGGAACTTGTGACTGAGATTTCCCTGTGGCACGGTCATTCTCGAAAGTTTAAACAATAAATCATCTAAGTTAGAGCAACCGGCACCGGCGCAATTATCCCGCTCTCTGTCGTCGTCAACGATAGTATCGGTTGGATCAAAATATCCCTTTAAAACATAAGCACCGTTACTGCATTTGTCACCGACAGTATAGGGACCACTGCCATTGCAGGAGTTGTCATGGCTTATCATCATTCCGACTCTTAAATCTTTATTAGCTTGAGCTTCTAACACAACTTTAAATACGGTACGCATTACATCAAATAACGTAACGCCTTTACCTGCCCATGTTAGCGGAACATCGTCGTAGTCAGGATCGCTATCGCCATCTAAACTTAAGTTTTGATAAAGTTCTTCGCCTAATTCATCTTTGCAAGATAACGCTGCGACATCATTGCATACACTAGCCCCCAAATTAGGGCGATAATCCAATGTCAGCATAATAAGCGGGATTCCACCAGCGCCTGCCGCAGCCCCTAAATAGATATCCGTATCATCTGCCTGTAATGGCGATATACCTGCCAATAGCACAAAGATAAACAATACATGTTTTTTCATTTTCATCACTTAACACCCCAGGGTATTTTCATCACCGCACTGTATCGTAATTAATCACTAGTAATATCACGGTATATACTCAATCCACCGTCACCATCATCATCAATCATTACTTGATCCGAGCCTTCGCCGTAGGAAACCATAACCCCCTGAACGGCGGAGGCTTTTCCTCGACCTAATTCGCTTGCGTCGTATTCAACATGTATTTCGTACAAACCAAAGCTACCACTACTTGCTCTATCCTCGGATAAAACGGCATAACCAGGCACATTTTCATCTTCGTATTCAACGTAATAATTTAGTGTTTCCGCTGTTTCGACAGTGGTTAGCGATGCTAATAATATCGGCAGTACCTCCGTTATACAGTCGCTATGATCCGTGGGACTAATACATAGGCGTTGATCCGCAGCTTTTAAAAATCCATCTTCTTCACTCTCATTAATAAAATCATACAAATTATCTATAATGGATTCGACTTTTTGCGCAGCTTCCAAGCGAAACTGTTCATTGCTCGCCATCTTCATTTCAGTACTGCTAGTGGTCAGTAACGTAGCTACAATCATGGCCGTGAGCAGCATAAAAATAAGGGATATAACCAGTACTGCTCCTTGCTGCTGGAATATTTTTGTGCCTTTAGTCGTTATCATAGTCATTAGCCTACACCGGGACGGTTCCGAACTTTTACCGTCGTAGAATATACTTTACGTAAAAAACCATCATTTTTGGCAGCTACTGCTTCTGAGCCTAATAGGTAGCTTTTGTCGTTGTTGTAATTCCCTATTGGATTAATACTGCGCATTAATAAATAAATTCTAACGGCTATGGCGTCGTCTATATTTGCAGCTGTTGGTGTTGGGTCAAAATAATCGACCACACCATCGTCATCGCTGTCTATGCCAAATTCAAGATTCATTTTTTCAACGCCTTCAACATAGGCATCGGGGAAGTCCATGCCGGCGGCACCCAAATTACTAACAGCCAGAGTTGGAATGCCATCGTCAGCATCAATCGCGTAATTCATAATCACAAATATTTTGCTGTAATATTCCCAAAGATCCACCCCGGATCCAGCCAATATATCCGCGGGTACTATATCTGAACCCAGTACAATAGAGGCGTCATTACCGCCACTCGCAACCCGAAAATATCGCTTATCATCTGATAAACTCGCATTTGCGGATAATGTTCCATCGTTATAGGTCTCTCTATCTGCAGAGCGTTTTACCACCAATAAATCAGAACCACTGGAACCCATTTCAAGAATTGAGGTATCGGTAATACACGAATAGGTTGCGCTGATAGCGGCTGTAACCTTGTCTGCATGTTCCAGTGACACCGTTGGGTCCAGTGCCCAGTCAACGCCGCTTACACCACAATCGCCAGCGACGCTGTTTACTGTAACAACACTGGTATCGATAATCCCCAAGGGATAACCCGACATGGACAGCTCACGGCTAAGCATTCTCAGTGCATAGCGCGCGCCTTCTTGCATTCGATAGGTTTGCTCATCTTGGAAATAGTTGGTTTTAGTTTCTGAGTACAAGTTCACCACACCCAGTGTTAACACCGACCCCAATAACAACGAGATCATAAGTTCGATTAATGACAAACCCTTTTGCCAGGAAAACTTTGCTTGTCTATTGTTTCGCAACGTCATTATTTTCTCCGACCCTAACTGCTGCTAACATAAGTAGTTAGCGTAACTACTTGCCGATATTCATCGCTGTCGCCATATCGGGACAGGCCCTCACCACAGTCTGTACTAGTTGGGTTGCTCAATGGACTCTTCCCTCTCCATGCGACCGATACCGTAATAACACCATCTGCATCCGCTTCAACACAGGCTGTTGGGGTTAATAACCCACCTACGCTGGCAGCACTACGAATCTCCCCCACACCATCTAGCATTGTCTCCCAGTGGTAGAGGTCGTAAGTTGCTAGCTCTGCAGGTGTGCAAATAGTAAGCGCAGACGTACATTCTTTGGCGACACTGCCAATTGAATCTCCCCCCAGCCCATTACCGGCGGTCATATACCCAGCCAACTGGGTGCCATTGGTGCGCATTCGCTCAATGATGTCCTGCGCCAATCCAGAAGCGATACTACGTTGCACCGCGTCATTTGCTGCTCTTTTTGCAGTGACTTGCGTGCCTATCAAACCCATTACTCCGACGGATATAACCAACATTGAAATTAGTACTTCAATGAGGCCTATTCCAGAGTGCTTATGCTTTAGCTGTCGCTTAATCATAAAAAGTATCTTCCTTCACTCTCAATTCTGACTTGTGTAATTATGGGCAGGTGTCGCCATCATCAAACAGGGAGGATCGTGGTTTCATCCTGGAGACAAACACCTTTCTGGCATACGCTGTAGTTCCATCATCAGGACAAAAGTTGAATGTATCGGTATCTGATGAGGAGCCATCCGCACGGTAAAAAAAGGCATCAGAAAAAGCGGCTGTTAACGGTCTAATAGTCACACCATCAATAGCACCTTGAACATGCACTATAGTCTCGCCCACATCAACGGTCGCGTCATTGTCGTTATCAGAGAAGATCATCCAACCTGCTTCCCAGCCCGCCGCCGCTGATGTACAGGCGGTTCCCGATGAGCTTTTGCAGACCGCTACGGTATTATTGCGTTTCACCGACTCTGTTCTAGCCAAATTCAAAGACGCCAATAGCAAATTGGTTTGGGTGGTTATTCGGTTGTTAGCAACAACACCGCGAAAAGCGGGAAGTACAGCAGAAATTAGAATGCCGGCTATCGCTAGCACGATCATTAGCTCTACTAGGGAAAACCCCTTTATCTTGGACAAGGTACAACTCCTTCTATATTCAGCGGCTAATATAAAACGTGATTATGGAAAAACGCTGAATCTTTTCGCTTTCGATTATCGTGTTCCTTTTTTTCGCGCGAAGATATTACTTCCGGACCAACGGTTTAATAGGCGGTTAAGCGGTACTTTCCGCAAAAAAAAAGACCATGTCCTGCCATACATGGAGTGAGCGACATAATCGCACTCGCCATGTTAGACACCAACGCTGCGGTAAAACTGCTATTGGCTTTACAAAGAGTGACTGGACGCAACACAGATGAAAGCTCTTAACTATAAATTTAGATAAGGGTTTGGCTATCGGGTCGCGCTGATGACGAGCAAGAACTGTAGGTTTATCGGCAGCCTAGATGGCAATACCTCGGGTTTCTATTCAGTGGGCTGCCGGCTGTCCTTCAGCCGTAATTGTTCGTGGTGGTAGGAGAAATCTTCTCCTTTTGCCATACGGTCATACAGTATAACGTTAACCGTGGCCGCTAAATTCATACAACCATTGGTGGGTACATAAAGGGTGTCACTGCAAAATTGGGTGATCTTTTTCCCCAACGTTCCATCTTCAGGACCAAAAATGTAAAACGCCCGGGGAGGGTGTTTATAGCTAGGTAGCGCTTTAGCACCGTCGACTAATTCTACCGCCACCGGCACGCAGCCAAAGGGCACGATACTTTCCAGGTCGTCAACGCCAATCAATGGCAATGCTTCGTAGGTTTTATGGGTATCGGTATAAAAGGGTTTGGCGATATCATAACGCTTGCCGGTATAAAATACTGAGTTAACGCCATAACAACCCGCGGCCCGCATAACTGAGCCTACGTTATCCGGTGATTTGGGATTGAAGAGTCCGATACAGGCGTAGCTTTTACTGCTATTCATAATGGGTAACATCGTTTAAGTCAGGGGTTAACGTTGGTGGATTAGTACCAGCAGATATCTGTCGATGGGCGTTGCCAGCCGCAGCGCAAACGGTGCGAGTTTCAGTCTTAAAGCCCGTTTACAAGGCGGTTGCAACTCCTTGGATGCAATCGCACTACCCCCTCCGATTAAGGTTCTATCAACCTCGACCCATAGTACATAAGGGTAATTTGTCGGCTGTAAATTGGACGTAGGTAGGCGTTCGTGCCGTCGATACTACAGTTTAATGTTGCCCACTACGGTCAGCGGTCACAGCGTATTGACCAGCACCTAGCCTGGTCGTTACGCTATCCGACGACCACGATCTATAGGATACCGGTGATAGTTCAAATTAAATAGAAGTTTTTCATTAACTAGCAAACTCGAGATATCGGCACCCACAAAAAGTGTTTCTTGGTAAGGCTTATTAATAACGGTTTTCCCTCTTTCTCGAGGAACCCTGTAGCCATCTATCATCCACCCAAATTGTAGCTGCTGATAACTCTATTTATCGGTATTTCCCGCAGCTAGAAACCGCTCCCAATAGGGCGCCTCACCATAGTGAGATACGAGAAAGTCGATAAATACTCGGACTCGTGCAGGCACATATCTTGTCTGCGGGTACACGGCGTAGATATTCATTGCATACCATTGATAATCCGTTAACACAGGAATTAGTACCCCGCGCTCTACTGCGCCATGCACAATAAAGCTGGGTTCACAGAGTATACCCAAACCCGCTACAGCAGCCTCCACCAGCGCATCACCATTGTTGGCGCGCATGCGCAAGGGCACCTTTACTTTGGCCCGAAGATTTTCTTTATCACGGTAATACCAGGTGTCTGGCTGATCGAGATTACCGTAACATAGCGCCGGCATATCCGATAAATCCTGTGGCGTCTGAGGCCTACCATAACGACTAAAAAAATCGGCGGAAGCACAAACCACATGGCGTACAGAAACTAGCTTGCGTGCCATTAATGAAGAGTCCTCCAGCGTGCCTATGCGAATGGCCAAGTCCAATCCTTGTTCCACTAAATCTACACGGCGGTCGCTCATGTCCAGGTCTATCTTGATCTGTGGATGTAGATGCATAAATGCGGCAATGGCGGGGGAGAGGTGGGCCACGCCGAAACTCACCGGTGCGGCAATTTTTAAGGTGCCCGCTAGCGTCGCCGCGGAATTGCTAGCTTCCTGTTTAGCCTCCTCCAGTTCATCCAACAAACGGCCGCAGCGCTGGTAGAATTTGTCACCGGCCTCGGTGAGATGCATTTTTCGCGTAGTGCGCTGTATCAACTGCACTCCTAGGTTGGATTCCAACTCTTTTAGCCGGCGGCTGACTGCTGAAACGGCAATATCCATTTTTCCAGCGGCCTTGCTTAAAGAGCGGCTCTCCACCAAGGCTATAAAGGTTTTAATTTGGCTAAATTCATTCATGTCGCATTATATTTCTCCAAAACGCAAAAGTATATTGTGAAAACCACTGTTTATAATCGTTACGGCAATAATTATAGTGACTGCCTGTTGGAGGACATCCCCTCTAACGGTATCCATCACAGCCACGGGAATAGTAAACATGACACATTTTATCAACAAAAAAGCACTGGTATTAGGCGGCAGCAAAGGTATAGGCGCGGCAGTGGTTACACGCTTACAACAAGACGGCGCTAACACTGTTTTCACCTACGCCAATTCCGATCAAGCCGCTACGGAACTGTCAGCAGAAACAGGGGCCCAGTCTATAAAAGTAGATAGTGGTAATCGAGACGCTTTGGCAGCAGTGATTCGTGACCAAGGGGCTTTAGATATTCTGGTCATTGCCGCTGGCGTACTCGTTATGGGAGATGCACTGGCGTTGAACTCGGATGATATTGATCACATGTTTGATATCAATGTGCGCAGCCCTTATCACGCCAGTATCGAAGCGGCCAAAACCATGAAAGAAGGCGGTAGGATCGTCATTATTGGTTCAGCCAATGCCGATCGTATGCCTATGGCCGGGGGAGCCGCCTATGCGTTAAGCAAATCGGCGATACAGGGCTTTGTACGCGGACTGGCCCGTGACCTTGGACATAAAAATATTACCGTCAACAATATTCAACCAGGTCCCGTGGATACTGATATGAATCCGCAAGACGGCCCGATGAAAGACGTCATGCATTCCTTTATGGCAATCAAACGCCATGCTCGGACAGAAGAAATTGCCGGCATGGTAGCTTTTTTAACCGGCCCAGAGGCGGGTATTATTACTGGTGCCCAACACACCATCGATGGCGGTTTTACTGCTTAACTGCTCTCATTCAAACGGTGGTAATGTGATTGCCGCTGTATTGACACTTAGCCAGAATACCAGGGGAAAGACCATGAGCAAGAAAATATTAAGAATCGATGCGAGCATGCGTAAAAAGGGCTCTTACAGCCGCGCCCTTAGTCACAGGTTAACCGCACAACTGAAAGGTCAAACGTCATCGATTGTAAAAGAACGGGACCTTGCCGATGGTATTCCCTTTATCAATGAAGCCTGGATAGAAGCGAATTTCACCGACGTTGCGGCGCGCACCGCCGAGCAGCGGGCGGTATTGTCTTTTTCCGATGCGCTAATCTGCGAACTCAAAAATGCCAATACAGTGGTGATAAGTCTGCCTATTTACAATTTTAGTGTTCCGGCGGTCTTTAAAGCCTGGATCGATCAAGTCGCTAGAGCTAATGTCACTTTTCGCTACGGCGACAATGGCCCTGAAGGTTTGCTGGAAGATAAAAAAGCCTATGTGATAATTAGCTCCGGCGGCACGCAATTAGGCAGCGATATCGATTATGTTTCCGGCTACATTCATCACATGTTGGGTTTTATTGGCATAAAGGATGTAACTATCATCGATAGCAGTGGCATAGGTCGAAACGAAGAGAACGTTATCGCTGATGCCCACGATGTCATCGATGGAATTTAACGACACAAAATTAAACAATTACGACAACAAGGCTGTTGTTTAGAGAACGTAGCAACTTCAATCTAGTGGAAACTGAGCTAGACAACTATATTGGGGAAGCCTAATAGACAGTCCAGACAAATAGCCCATGGATAGTAAATAGCAGATATGAGCCTGTAACATCCAAGCACCACAAATATTAGTGACAACACCTCAGACGCGCTAGGCCCACCGCAGGGGTAATTGCCATGTAGTTTGCTGAAGGAGGTGAAGATAGCTTTTATAAAATCGAGCTCGCTGGAAGCAAATAGGGTAAGAGCGGTATTATTGCTTCAGCGGCCCATTCGTCAATGATTAGCAAGTACCGCTCAAGATATAGCTAATTTCGAATTGTCCCAACTAACGACGACCTTTGGCTTAAACACTATCCAGCGTCGACTTTTTCCCGATGCGCTCGGTGCATAAGGGGCGAGAAAACCATCTTTGGTGAGATTATGCTTTTGACCAAGATTAAGCTGGGCTTCATCTAGATACTCGTCTTGGTCTTCTGCCGTGCTATCTTCTAACACCCTAGCAGTACCTCGTAACATTATGCCCTTCAAACCACGCCACTCTTCGCCAACATCCACCAATACTGTAGCTGTTGCATTGCGGCGAATATTCACGACTTTTTGGCCCCGACCAAAAATATATATTGCGCCACCGGCCCAACCGAAGGTCATTGGCGTCAAATTGATATCGGTTTCGGGGCCAATAGTAGCAATTCTTAGCCTCAATTCATTTCGCAGTAACGCATCAATTTCTTCTGAATCAAGTCTAATATCTTTTGTTATTTTAGCCATAATCTTGACCTAATTTATAGCCGTTATATTAAATACACGTGCTGCATTCCCTCCCAAGAACAACTCTTCATTTTCTGGAGACAATTCAAGTGTCGCTAAGTCAGCCAGCGCTTTTTGTGGTGTGATCATCGGATAATTAGTGCCGAATAACACCTTTGTTTTACCGTTAGTTTTCAAATAGCGGACCAATTCAGGCGGGTATCGTTTTGCCGTATAGGCCGAAGTATCTATATAAAAATTCGGATGTTTGGTAGCGACGGCTATGGCTTCCTCGGTCCATGGATATCCAATGTGCCCACCTACAATTGTTAACTCAGGGAAATCTAATGCTACCCGATCAATGTATATAGGCCTACCGACTTCTGAAGACATTAGCGGTCCGGTGTGTCCAATTTGTGTACAAAAAGGAACACCGAGCTCGCAACATACCGTATAGATTGGATAAAACAGAGGATCCGTTGGCGGTAGCTCCCACAGCCAAGGTAGCACCCTGATTGCTTTGAAGCCCAACTCATTTACACAACGCTTAATTTCCGCAACGGCCTGCATAGGTTTGCTAATATCAACAGAACCCACCCCCACAAGTCGGCGTGGATATTCATTAACGAAATTGGCAACCTCATCATTTGATATCATTTCTTTTCGAGGACCTACCCATGCTGAAATTAGCGTCTTATCAATTTCGGCGTTGTCCATATGCTTGATGGTGACGTCAAGCGGCAATGCTTCGGGCGGCGCTTCCTCTCGCGTCCAACGTCGCAAGGAGTCAAATATCGGGTCTTGAGAGTGTCTTAATGTTGGGTGTTGTCCCCACGCGTCTATTTTCATGCTTTCGCCTTTATTTCTGACCATTAGGATTTATACACCCGACGACCGGATATGTCTGAATTCAAATACTTCTTCAAACAGCTCTATCGGCTGCAACACCGTCAGATCTACTCTATGTTTACAAAATTCAATGCTAAGCGGTCACTGGATCCGCAGTGTATTATACTAACTGGGTTCTAGGTCTGTTTAGAGGGCATTAAACTATTGCTTGCCAATCCCCTGCCCCTAAGCAAGAATCCTTTTATCATCGTAATGGTACTAAATATCTCTACAAAAAGAGAGAGTCCGCCCAGCTAATCTCAGCCATACAGTTCTTCAAATTCAAAGTTACTCGTCGATCGGGGTATCGACCGTGACATTTCTCTGATGACGGTGTACGAGCTGTTCGGGGGGGAATGTAGGGGCGGCTTTGTGTGTCGTTGGCCTTAATAACTTACAGCGACTGACACAAGGGATTAACAGCGTCTAGTAAAGGTCGGGGAAGTCGAAATATATGACGACTCCCTCACTACTTTTATCCGCTGGATTTGCAAGAATCCTTGACCTTAACTACTCTTCATAAAGCGATAATTTTATTCACTATTACAATGATATACGGGCAACTTGATGTTTTCCTATCGATGCATAGGTATTTTCCTAGCTACTTTTCTAGTCAATCACACTCATGCTGAAATTCAAACACTAAGTAATGAACAAGAAAGCATTTTCAGCTTATCTATTGCTGAACTCTTGAATATTAGAGTTAGCGCTCGAAGAAAAGTAGAGGATTTGCAACAAGTACCACTAGCAGTAGTAGCATTTAGTGAAGACTCAATGAAGAATCTTGCGGTTAAAGCAATTAAGGATATTGCTAAATACACACCAGGTTTAAGTATTGAGGGCGGTGTTGATAACAACACCAGCCGTTTTTTTATCCGTGGTGTAGGTACAGCTACGCCAACATTTGGTACAGAACAAGCGGTGCCAATATACATTGATGATATTTATACACCACTGGGTATTGGCGGTAATATCGATCTGTTTTTCATTGATCGCGTCGAAGTGATAAATGGTCCTCAAGGGACTATATATGGTCGTAACAGTTTGGGTGGGGCAATTAAAGTTTACTCTAAGTCGTTTTCTGATAAAACAGCTGGGGGAGTAACATTCACGATTGGTAGTTTCGAACAGCGCAATGTATCAGCAGAGATTCAAACGCCATTGATTGACGACAAATTATTTTTTGCCGCGGCGTTTTCATCTAAACAAAATGATGGTATTCAAAATAACGTTTATAGCAACACTCGCGGCTGGCAAGATGATAAGCAATTATACCGTTTACGCTTAGAATTCCGACCAACAAATGATATCACCGCTAAATACTCTTATATAAAAAACGAATCAACCGGGGCGGCTAAACAATTAAGAGCAAGGCCCGGTACCCAAGGGATAGCTGAAACAGATCTTAATGTTAAAGGTGTATTTGTAGACTCATTCAGTAATATACATCAGGATCTTCTCGATGCTTACAATCTTTCATTAATAGATGCATATGCTGCTGGTTTAGATGCGACAAAATACCCATTAGCACACCCTGGTGATCCGGTTACTTTTATCGAAGCTGGTGATCCATTAGCTGGCGATGTTGATAATATATTTTCAGATATAGTAGGAGACAATACCGTTGAGCAAGAAAGTCACACTCTAACAGTTTCTTGGGCCGTTAATGAAAATTCAAAAATCAAATATTTGGGCGCGCATCGCACCCAGTTTAATACCCGTTTATTCGATATTGACGGTGGTGTAAATGCTTTCTTAGCAGGAACTGAAGAGTTCACCTTTACTGCTGATAGTCATGAGCTTCGATATGAACATTCTTCAGAGGATTTTGATTTTTCAGTCGGTGCTTTCCACTATGAAGAGGATTCAGATGCATTGCTAATGTTTACTCAGCCCTTCGGTATCTTTGCTGAAAACACACCCATTGAAGTAATCCAAGCTGCTACAGCAGCTAAGGATTTCAGTACTTTAGATTTCCAACCGCTACAAGCCATTCAAGATCCTCTAGGAAATTACACGGGTACAAATCTAGTTTCAATCAGGAATAACTTACGCCAGAAAACGGAATCTACTGCTTTTTACTTCCGCCTTGATTATCATATTACTGAGACTCTTAATTTTTCATTCGGTATTCGTCACACGGAAGATAAAAAACAAGGACAAACCCCCGTTGGTAACAACGATGGCGGGGTTTTGATTACCACGAATACCGGCGTTTTTCCGGGAACAGGTAACTTTATCCCCGCTGGTGGTTTGGCTCCATTCTTTTCAGATGCATCCTTGGCAGGAAGTTTTGGTGTTGACCAAGACGTAGCAGGCGGATCATCGGCAGCAGACCCCTATGGTTCTGTTGGTGATCTTAGTGCTACCTTTAAAGAGACGACTATTGAACTTTCAGTTGACTATCAGCTTAACGACAATATGTTTATGTATGCTTCTTTTAAGCAAGGTTTTCAAGGTGGTCAGTTATTGCCAATCTACATTCCAGAGAATGTTGGTAATGTAAAAAAGGAAACCTCCCCGATAAAAATCAATGCATTTGAAATTGGTTTCAAATCAATCCTCAATGATGCTCTTCGCTGGAATTCATCTATTTACCTGTATGACTGGGAAGACTTAATCCTATTCCAAACTATCCCTGTACCGATAACAACTAACACCTTTGAATCTGTTGGTTTGCCAATCAATTCAGGAAAAGCAACAACGTTAGGTTTTGAAACTAATATCCAGTATTTGTTGACTGACAATATGACAATTTCGGCCAACTATTCTTACAATGATTTTTCGCTAGACTCGGCTATACGGTTAGATCCTCAATCAGGAAAATATGTTGAGGTGAGAGATGAGTTTGTTGACGAGTATGTATCAGCATCGCCTAAGTCTACGTTTAATATTGGCATGGAGTACTCTCAACCAATAAGCAATGGTGGTGAGCTACGTTGGTGGGGCTCTGTAAGCTGGCGAGACAAAATGAATGTTAATGCACAGTCATCGTTTCAAAATGCAGGCTTAAATTTACTATCTTCTGCACAAGCCGGAGAGGATTTCTTTAGTAAGTCATTCACAAATATCACCGCGGGTATTACTTACACCATCGATAAATGGCGTGTGGATTTATCAGGAAATAATCTGTTAGATGAACGTCGTCCAGAAGCTGTGGTAAATTCAGGGTCGAGCTTCTTTGGTACGTTGGAAAATTACAATTTACCAAGAACATGGTCATTGGCTGTTTCATATGGATTTGATTAATGCAATCACTCAATGTAGAAACAGTAGTCGCTGCTACCACTTCGTTTTGGGTATTTGGTCACTTGGACTCAAACCTGAAGTACATCACTCGAATAAGTAAGAAAAGAGTCAATATTTCTTTACTAATTAACAGTCGTTTTGGGCTAAGATCGGTGGTTGACGTAATGGTGTAATCCAATCAACTTTCAGCAGATATCTGGCCAGAAATACAGATAGGAGAGGGTATCGTCACAATCAGATGCTGGAATAATTTGAGCTGCGGCGTAGCGAGGCAGTCAATCCGAGCAAGATGACAACAGTAATGTTAGATTCCATTGAATCAAATCTGCGGCTAGAGTAGATATCAGGTTGGCTGTTAGAGGAAAGGTAGCAGTTAATCAGCATTAGTGCATCTATCGTCATACATAGCCGGATATGCGGGGGCAGTGACCTGTATACGTAACATCGCTATAATGCCGGTCTCAGCGATCAACTTAAAATCGACGTAATCCACCCACTTACATCTCGCGGATAGAATGCTAGTACAAGCATTAAACTAATATAATACTCAGTATATGACTAATATTATTTCTACTTTAATTGCTTTGGCTTTGATCTATGTCCATAGATCAAACGCCTGACCAATTATCCGCGTTATTGCGAGAGCTGTGTCGGCTCTCTAATGAAACCGAATGGGCAGAGTTTAAGCATAATAATGATGATGCGCCGATGATTGCTGAATACATATCGGCGTTAGCTAATTCAGCTGCGCTAGCCGGTAAGCAAACAGGCTATTTAGTTTGGGGAGACTCATGAAGTGATTGGTACAACGTTCAGGCCTTCAGCCGCTCGTTATAAACAACAGCATAAGCATGACTGCCATCTATTCAAGTGGCCTAAAACACGTGAAGTGTTTTGGAAGAAAAAGATCAACTCTAATTGCGAAAGAGATATACGAAACCTGGAAACATACAAAGACTTGGCCTAGAAGGTCTTGGTTGTATGTGAGTGCGCAATTAGAGGGAAAGTACCTATAAATGAGCTATTGAAGAGTGCGCGACTTGGATGAAAACAGTACATATCAATCAAGAAATAGCAGGTGGCTCCAGCTCTCATATTAACCCCAAAAAAGGAGAAAAATTCTTTTTAGAGAACGGACTCAGGGCAATCGATAGGGCGGATAAATTGATTTACCCAACCATTTAACCACACATCGCGCATGGTTAAATGTCTTAACTTATTGATTTTATTGGTGTTCGGCCTGCGGCTGTTGATTCAAATCCGTGAGAAAAAATCATTTCCCGTGAGAACCCACAACAAAAACCGATTAAATATCTAGGTTCGCTACCTTGAGCGCGTTCTCTTCGATGAAGTCCCGTCGTGGCTCTACATGATCACCCATAAGCGTGGTAAAAATTTGATCCGCGGCAATTGCGTCCTCTATGGTGACTCGCAGCATACGCCGTACCTCGGGGTCCATGGTGGTTTCCCACAGCTGATCGGGGTTCATTTCACCCAGGCCTTTATAGCGCTGTATGTTGACTCCCTTACCAGCCTGTTCCATCAACCATTCCAGTGCATCGGCGAAGTTATCAAATTCCGCCCGTTTATCACCACGGCTAACATAGGCACCCTCTTCAAATAAACCACTCAAGTTAGCACCTAGGCCAACCATAGCGCGGTAGTCATTAGAAGCGAAGAAATCACGAGAGAAGGTATAGTCCCGATGAACACCGTGGGAGGTCGAGCGTACCGCAGGTAGAAAATGATGCCGTTCAGTGTCTTCCTGCACCGACATTTCATAACTCTGACCGTTGGTATTGTCTGCCAACTTGTCCTGCAGTTGCTCACTCCACAGCTGCACGGCATCGCGATCGGATAGGGCATCCACGGTTAGCTCGGGCAAATAAATCATTTCATTCATTAGCACAGCGGGGTATAGCCGCGATAGGCGCTCTATAGTGGCAACTACAGCGCGATACTGTACCACGAGATCTTCCAGGCCCTGACCGTTAATACCCGGAGCATCGGCGTTCACATGCAGCGCCGAGTTTTCTAACGCGCCTTGAGTCAGATAAGCATTGAGGCCTTCGTCGTCTTTAAGGTATTGCTGCTGCTTACCCCGGGCAATCTTATAAAGTGGCGGTTGGGCGATAAGAATATGGCCACGTTCGATCAACTCTGGCATTTGCCGGAAGAAGAAAGTGAGCAGTAGGGTACGTATATGGGAGCCGTCTACATCCGCATCGGTCATAATAATGATGCTGTGGTAACGCAGTTTGTCGGGGTTAAATTCTGACTTACCAATACCACAGCCTAGTGCCGTAACAATAGTACCAACCTCCGCCGAGGACAACATCTTGTCGAAGCGTGCTTTTTCAACGTTGAGTATCTTACCTTTGAGGGGTAATATCGCTTGAGTGCGACGATCTCGCCCCTGTTTGGCGCTACCACCAGCGGAGTCGCCCTCCACTAGGTACACCTCAGACAGGGCCGGGTCTTTTTCCTGACAATCCGACAACTTGCCCGGTAGCCCAGCTATATCCAGAGCGCCTTTACGGCGGGTCATCTCCCGGGCCTTGCGGGCGGCCTCGCGGGCTCGGGCAGCGTCTAGCATTTTACCCACTACCATTTTGGCCTCTGATGGGTTCTCCACCAGATAATCACCAAACATTTTGTTCATAGCCTGTTCTACTGCTGTTTTTACCTCTGATGAGACCAATTTGTCCTTAGTCTGAGAGGAAAACTTAGGGTCTGGTACCTTGACCGAGATCACTGCAGTAAGACCTTCTCGGGCATCATCACCACTGGTAGATATTTTATCCTTCTTAGCAAAACCCTCGCGCTCGATATAGCCATTGAGACTGCGGGTTAGGGAGGCGCGAAAGCCCGCTAGGTGGGTACCACCATCCCGCTGGGGGATGTTATTGGTATAGCAGTGGATGCTTTCCTGGAAGCTGTCATTCCACTGCAGGGCAACCTCTACACCGACACCGTCATCGGTCATTATGTCGAAGTGAAACAACTTATTTATCGTGGTCTTATTCTGGTTCAGATAGTTAACAAAGGTACTGAGCCCTCCCTCGTAGTTAAACTGCTCTACTTTTCCCGAACGCTCATCTTTTAATTCAATAAAGATACCGGAATTGAGAAAAGCCAGTTCCCGCAGGCGCTTGGCCAGCTGGTCGTGGTGAAACTCGATATTGGTAAAGGTCTCGGAAGAGGGCTTAAAGCGAATATCGGTACCGGTAAGCTCGGTATCGCCGACCACAGCCAACGGTGCCTGCGGCTCGCCGTGGCGGTAGGTCTGTTCAAAAACCTGGCCACCGCGGCGAATGGTGAGCTGCAGCTCCTCGGATAGGGCGTTGACCACCGATACGCCTACGCCGTGCAGGCCACCGGAGACTTTATAGGTATTGTCGTCAAACTTGCCACCGGCGTGCAGTACGGTGAGAATGACTTCCGCTGCAGATACACCTTCTTCGTGCATCTCTGTGGGAATTCCACGACCGTCGTCGGACACAGAGACAGATTCATCGGGGTGAATAACAATCATTATTTTGGAACAGTGACCAGCTAGGGCCTCGTCGATAGAGTTGTCCACCACTTCGAACACCATGTGGTGTAGACCAGTACCATCGTCGGTATCACCGATGTACATACCAGGGCGCTTACGCACCGCGTCCAAGCCCTTTAACACCTTAATACTACTCGAATCGTAGTTATTTTCTTCTTCGCTCATAATATCAACCCGTTGTCTTTCGTCGTTCTAGCGACCGTTATTATACGCCAGTCAATCCATTTGTACTCTAGGCCGATAACGTCAGGCAACTAGAGATACTTTACCCTGTTCCACGTGGAACAATTTTCTTTTAGTGTCTTCATGCCAGCAATCTTTGACGTCTTGGTAGTCGACACAGGTCAAAAACACTTGGCAATTCAGTTCCTCCAGTAATTCACAGAGGGCTTTCCGATGCCGCCGATCTAATTCGGCAGGTAGATCGTCCACTAGGAATACGCAGCGCTTACCCCGCAGGGACCCCAGTAGATAGCCCTGGGCTAGACGCATGGCACAAACCACCAACTTCTGCTGTCCCCGAGACAACACATCTACCGCCATCATCGACTGACATTTTAGGCGCAGATCAGCACGATGATGGCCGGTACCCGTGTAACCACGATCGATGTCTTTTTGACTGTTATCAAGATATGACTCAGCCAGGGTTTTAGTCTTTTCCCAACCCCGGTAATACTCCAAGGAGACC
>Ga0209395_1000213_pt1 | contig 87932 bp, 69 predicted proteins | sample GOMGulsemesocosm_3_FD_184635 | JGI IMG/M metagenome (GOLD analysis project Ga0209395, IMG submission 184635) | Methane-oxidizing microbial communities from mesocosms in the Gulf of Mexico - GOM9D Gulf of Mexico (SPAdes) (version 2) | ecosystem: Environmental > Aquatic > Marine > Cold seeps...
ACCAAGGGTGCGCTCTACCAACTGAGCCATATCAGCATTCATATACAAAGATTGGAGCGGGCGGCGAGAATCGAACTCGCAGCTTTAGCTTGGAAGGCTAAGGTATTACCACTATACGACGCCCGCTAACTCTATCAGATTATCTCTGTCTTTTAATTCATTCTTATATTGCAATAAGTATAAATCGAAATATGGTGGAGGGAGGTGGATTCGAACCACCGAAGGCTGAGCCGTCAGATTTACAGTCTGATCCCTTTGGCCACTCGGGAACCCCTCCACTTAAAGCCATACCTTTCAAAGGTACCTTACCAAGCAAAGCTTCGGTAAGTATTAATGGTGCCGACTGCCGGAATCGAACTGGCGACCTACTGATTACAAGTCAGTTGCTCTACCAACTGAGCTAAGTCGGCACTACATTAAGTGGTGCGAATTCTAGTGTAATGTTTTCTCCCTTGCAATAGCTAAATTGAAATATTTTGCACTTTTTTACTGTTTATTGTTTGTTTGTTGTTTTTTTATTCAAGCAATGGTTACTTTACCCGCTTAACACTCTGTTTAAACCGATTAAATAAAAAAATCCTAGGGTATATTATGAAAAATATACCCTAGGATTTTTTTATTAGTCCGAAATCTACTTTTATATAAGTCATTTAAGCGATAAATCTTCAACTATATTATTCGCTATATATAGTAGTGCTATTTTCTAATAATATAATTTAGTCATAAAGTAGGACATCTCTAATGTGATAATGAACTTGCTGGCATAGTACCTAATTGCCCCGACGACATTTGTGGCATTAATGGCGCTTGTGGTTCAACTTGTGCTCGTGCAGCCGCAGCAGTTAACGCGCCAACAGATTTATTCCTGGCTCTGACCATAGGTGCCGGGATGATACGACCTTTCACTTTAGGCTGTGGTGCAAAGTTAGCAGCTGATTGACCCAATAGACGAGTATGAATACAAGTTCTTATTTCTTCTAAGGTATAGTTAGCTTTTACTTTAATACGCAGGTGCGGAATAGAAGCGGCTTCTAAACTACCACTAACAAACCAATCTTTCTTGATCTTATACCCCCTGCCTTGGGTATCAACTAAATCAATTGCACCCAATAACTTCATGCTACTGCGATCACAAATAACGAAGTCTAGATATTTTGTTTCTGCACTTTTTGCTGCTGTTTGACTTGCACGGCTAGATACTCCATTTCGAATAGTCACCACATCACTTAACCTTACACGGTTTAGTACTCGATATTTTCCACCTAATGCTTGTTCAACCAAGTTTTGAAAATTCTTTTCTGCTGGGGTAAATATGGCTTTTTTACTGTCAAAAGGAAAAGGAAAGCTATTATCGTTTAATCGACTCGCTAACACCGCAACAATAACTACCAAGGTAATTAAGGCAAATAATATCAGTTCCATATACTTCTCCTGCTATATCAAATTCTTGACGCTTTTCTCTTTTCTAGAGAAAAACACACTACTTATTTAAGCTTAAGCAGAATGTGTGCCAGAGATTAATATTATTTAGAGAATTTTTAGAGGGGATTAGCTTAACAAGGATAGATTTAATGAATGCGATAAGGTAATACTTATTAGAGCTAAGATAATAAATAGACGTAGACAAAATATTACCCCTACCTCCTTCACTTATATAAGTATCTATAAGTGAAGGTTTTAAAAATAACTTAAACTGGGTATTTTTCTTCCAAGGCTTTATATAGTTGTTGCTGGAAATCTTCTGCACCTGCATCTAGCGTAGCAACTAATTGCGCTAACACTTCATTGTCTTCCTCACCGTGCCATTCCTTTATATAGCTACCTTCTTTATAGCCATGATCTTGACGGAAAAAGTTTAAGGTATTTTTACCAACGTATTGGCGGAATAATTCATCCAAGTCCATATTCATTAATGACATACAATCTGCTAATGCTTTGGCATCAAAGGCCTTGTTTGTTACTGCGGCAGAAGCTAAATTTTCAAGTGCTATTTTAAAATCACTTTCGGCTGTACCCTGATGTAATTCTTTAGCCAATTCACTGGCAATTAATGCAGCACTATCACCGGACATCAAACGTAAACTCAAACCAAAGTGAAAAATATCTACTAGTTCAAGCTGTACTTGAGCGATATCAATTTCTTGATGTTTCCACCACTTCCAACCGTGATGATCTAACATCTCTGCACACTCAACCCAAATTGCACGATACCATTCATAGCCATTTTCACGCCATGTATCGCTAACACGACTGTTCATCGCATCTTGCATGGTTAGCATTTGGCTAATTTGCTTCTCTGACGTAGATAATGCAATAGAGAGTGCAGTTGATAGTTGTTCGCTCATGTTTTTCTCAAATAATAAATGTTAGTGAGGTTATTTTGCCGTAGCTAATAGCCTGTGACAAGTTTTTGCTGTTTGTTTTACTGAAAGAAGCTATTTATGACCTACAAATATGGGCAATTAATCATCTTTTACAGTCCTTGAATATGATCTTTGTGTATTCATAATATGCAGCACACTCTCTTTTATATAGAAATATAGTAAAGGACTTGTCTGTTACTCCATACTGCTAAAGCAACTTTGAACTTCCAACAATAGTAAGTCTAGTGTCTGATATTTTTACACAAAAATTACAACTTAATAACATTCAAAGCTAAGTGGCTGTTAAATATACACATTAATTATCGGCTTGCTTTTTGCTTAAGAGTAAGAAGAATTTTACACCTCAACTTTTTAAAGGGATTTACATGAAATTTAAATATTTATCTACCACATTGATTACCACCTTGCTTTCAACGACTTGTTTTATGAACTCTGCGAATGCAGGTTTAGTAGTTTCACAAAATGGTGATGCTAATACTTTAGTCAATAACATTTTAGGCAGTGGCGTTTCAGCTTCGAACTTATCGATAACAGGATCACAAAATGCTTTCGGTACTTTTACCGGTGGCGTAAGTGCAGGTATTGGTATTGAAAGTGGTATCATGCTGTCAACAGGTAATGTTACTGACGCTGCAGGCCCTAACTCATCTGATAGTACAACTACAGCTCATGGCACTGCTGGAGATAGTGACTTAACAGCAATTTCTGGCTTTAACACTTTTGACGCTGCAACGTTAACTTTTGATTTTATCAGTGATGGTGGTGATATTTTCTTTAATTATGTATTTGCTTCAGAAGAGTATAATGAATATGTAAATAGTAATGTTAATGATTCATTTGCATTCTTTTTAGATGGTTCAAATATTGCGCTAATTCCAGGCACCACAACACCTGTTTCAATTAATACAGTGAATGGCGGCAAGCCTTTCGGTACAGATGCTTCTAACTCAGAATATTTTAACAATAATGATATTTCTGATGGCGGTCCATTTTTTGACATAGAATATGATGGCTTTACTGATATATTTCAGGCGTCTTTTTTAGGTTTATCTGCTGGTAGTCATACTATTTCTCTTAAAATTGCTGATGCGGGTGACTCTGCTTTTGATTCAACGGTATTCATCCAATCAGGTAGTTTTACAGATGAAGTACCATCGATTCCTGAACCATCTTCTTTAGCTATATTCTCTTTAGCTTTACTTGGTTTAAGAATCCGCCAAATTAAAAAGTAATTGTTCGATCTTTTGCATACTAGATAATTATTATCGGTAATTTTTTAGTATGCAATTTTATATTCTAATAGGGCTTACTAGCTGAACAACTTCTTCCTGACCATAGCTCGATACGCTTTTGGCGTTAAATTCAAATTGTGTTTAAACAATCGCGTTAAATGCCCTTGATCTTGATAGCCCACTTGGTCGGCTATTTCTTGTATGGTTAAATTACTTGATGCCAGTAACTCTTTTGCCGTTTCTATACGCAGTTGTTGCCAATATTGTGTTGCTCTCACTCCTGTTGCTGCTTTAAATCTTCGCGTAAATGAGCGTTGGCTCATACCAAATTGCTCAGCGATTTCTATCAATGTTAATTCACTGTTCAAATTTGTGCGTAACCAAAATTGAATTTCAGCAATCAACTCATCAGCGTGTCTATCACCAGAACCTTCCAAATATCGTTGCTCTTCATAGGGTTTACGTATTTCGTGTGAAAAATTTCGCTCAACATTCTGTGCTGCTGCTTTACCATAATGTTGCGCTATTAAATGCACAATAATATCAGCTAAAGCATTTAAACTAGCTGCACAATAAATTCGTTCAGATTGAGTAATAAAAAAATCAGGTTTTAAATCAACTTGTGGATAATCCCGTTTAAATTGTTCGACATAATGCCAATGAGTTGTCGCTGAATGATTATCTAACAAACCTGATTCTGCCAAAAAACATACTCCTGTGCCAACACCAATCAACGTACTACCCTGCTGCCAACAAGTATTTAGCCAAGCTATCAACTTTTGATGACTCTTAAGTACTGGCCTTGGGTTGCGCCATAAACTCGGCACAATGATGATATCAGGTTTAGGTATATTAATTTTGACTTCATCATCAAGTGTTATATCAGCAATCATAGTGATACCTGCTCTCGATTTTACACTGGCAGAGTTCTCACTTAAAAATTGGGTAGTTAATTTAAGAACCGATTTATCATAACGTCTGGCAAAGGCTTCACCTGCAAGCAGCATCTCTACAGGTAAAGTTATCCCTGTGGCCAACACATGTGGATAAAGAAGTAAATTAACCGATAATTTATTGGATTTTGACAATTGATTTGGCATTCACACCTCTTAACATAGCAATAATGGCCATTATCACACATTATAAGGCCGCCAGTGCCTATTAATTATTTAAAGAGTCATTAGAATAGTTAAGATATTACGCATTAATACTTTTTTGCATTTATTCAAATTCTTTAAGTGGATTATTATATGACACGTTTACCTCTAGTTATTGGCATGGGTGGTATTAATGCTGCCGGACGTACCTCATTTCATCAAGGCTTTCGTCGTATAGTTATTGACAAACTAAGTGCTCAAGCTCGCCAAGAAACTTTTGTTGGTTTAGCAAGCTTAATGAAGCTTGTCAGTAAACAAGGAGATTCGTTAATTGATGTTGATGGCAATGTTATTGAAGTTAATGAAATTGAAGCCAAGTTTGGCCCACAAATATTAGCAGGTACCTTGACGCGTAAAATTGAGAAAAACCATTTTGATCCCGATGCTACTCATTGGCATCAAAAAATGAACATCAGACCTACAGATAAAAATATTACCTTTGAATTACGCGCAAAAGAGTTACCTAACCCTGTACCAACTTCATGGTTAGTTACTGAACTAGCAGACAAAATGGTTAAAGTTGAGATCCCAGAGCAATTAACAATCACCCATGATTCTTATCGTGATAACCCAATAAAAGCGGCTGGACAATTTCCAACCGGCTTTGAACCAGCAAAATTATATAACAGTCGTTATCAGCCACGCGGCTTGCAAGCCACTATCTTTGCTGCGACGGATGCAATCCGCTCAACGGGCCTTGAATGGGATACGATCCTAGACAAAATATCTCCTGATGAGGTAGGTACCTATTCAGCCTCAATCGCCGGGCAAATGCAAGATGAAGGTTTTGGTGGCTTAATTAAAAGTCGTTTAACGGGCTCTCGTGTCAGTACTAAGCAATTAGCCCTTGGTTTAAATACCATGTCTACCGACTTTATCAATGCTTATGTTACGGGCAATGTCGGCACTACCTTTACTAGTTCTGGTGCTTGTGCAACATTTCTTTATAACTTACACGCAGCCGTTCATGACATGGAAGCTGGTCGCACCCGTGTAGCGGTTGTGGGGAGTAGTGAAGCTGCTATCACACCAGAAATGATCGAAGGCTTTGGTAATATGAGCGCACTTGCCAACGAAGAAGGATTAAAAAGACTGGATGGTACTGATACTGCAGATCACCGCCGTACAAGCCGTCCTTTTGGTAAAAACTGCGGTTTTACTATCGGTGAAGGTGCACAATTTGTTGTATTAATGGATGATGCGCTCGCATTAGAAATGGGTGCTAAAGTACTTGCCTCAGTAGCCGATGTATTTATCAATGCTGATGGCTATAAAAAATCAATTACCGCGCCAGGTCCTGGCAACTATATTACCATGGCAAAATCGGTAGCGTTAGCTGAGCAAGTTCTCGGTAAGGAAGCACTACAAGAGCGTAGTTTTATTCTAGCCCATGGCTCAAGTACACCACAAAACCGCGTAACTGAATCTTTGATTTATCATAAAGTAGCAGAGTGTTTTAATATTAAAAACTGGCCAGTGGCAGCGCCAAAAGCATATGTAGGTCATACATTAGGTCCTGCAAGTGGCGATCAAATGGCTATGGCACTCGGTATATTTAGTGACAATATTATGCCAGGTATTACGACTATCGATGAAGTGGCGGATGATGTTTATGACGAACATCTTAACATTGCTACTGATCATTGGCATTGCCCTGACATGGACATTGCTTTTATTAATTCAAAAGGTTTTGGTGGTAATAATGCTACCGCAACAGTGTTTTCTCCTAAAGTAAGCTTAAACATGATGGCGAAACGCTATGGCAGCGAAGCAATGAAAACATATCAACAAAAACTTGCTACTGTTGAACAAGCACAGCAAGTTTATCGAGATAATGCCAATAAAGGTCAATTCGATTTAATCTATAAGTTTGGTGAAGGTTTACTTAATGAAGCTGATATTGAACTAACAAGCAATAGTTTAAAATTTGCCGAGTTTAAGCACAGTATTCCACTACCAAGCAAAAATCCGTTTGACGATATGGTCTAACAATACAAATGTCGGTGCTAGTTTATTCATAAGAAAATCTAGCACCATAAGTTAAACTACGTCTGTCCCCACAAAAATATTGTCCAACGAGATAGAGTTAACTATATGACTCAGTTACGAATCATCATAATTACCCTACTTTCTCTATTAGCCTTTGCTGGTAATTCATTAATAACTCGCTTCGCGCTGGAAGAAACAAATATTGATGAAGCCAGTTTCATCATGATTAGAATTGTTTCTGGCGCTACATTTTTATGGTTGTACCTAAGTGTTAAAAAGTACACTAAAGCATACCAATCAGGTAGCTGGTTAGCCGCATTTTCTCTATTTGTTTACGCTGTTAGTTTTACTTATGGCTATGGGTTAGTCGCTGCAGGTACCGGCGCTTTATTATTGTTTGGCTCAGTTCAAGTGACTATGACCTTTGTTGGCTACCATGAAGGAGAACGCCTCAATAAATTACAATTAACTGGCTTTTCATTAGCACTTATTGGTTTAGTAATATTGATGTTACCTGGCATAGCCGCACCATCTTTACTTGGCGCATTACTGATGTGTATTTCAGGCATAGCATGGAGTATATATACATTAAAAGGAAGAAATACTAATAATCCAGAAAATTCAACTGCTGGAAATTTTATTAAAGCTGCGCCAATGGCAATTATTCTATGGCTTCTAGTGAGGTCATCAACCAATAATGTCATTCAATTACCAAGTGATGGTGTTGCTTATGCATTATTATCAGGTGTTGTCACATCCGCTATTGGTTACATCATTTGGTATAGTGTATTACCTAAACTAAAAGCGACACAAGCCGCCATTATTCAATTAAGTGTTCCTTTACTGGTTACTTTAGCTGGCGCTATATTACTTAGCGAACTCATTACCATGCGCGTAATACTCGCTTCTTTAGCCATTTTAGTTGGTACCCCCTTGGTATTAGCTTTCAAAAAAAACCTTACCAAGTAGTCAGTTTTATTCAGAAAACGGTCATTCCCAGCCCACCATTACTGTATTTAATTTCGTATAAGCCAACATAATCAGCATTATATTCGAATATGTTCTAAGCTAAGAGCATTATATTCTTAATGACTATTTTCTGTTATGCAATTTATTTACACCTTCGCTGAAGCAACCAATTTACCTGCATTTTCCTTAATGCAAAGTGATTTTATCAAACAGTAGTTATCCTATTTATATTACTATTAATGTAAAAAAGTGTAGATAATATACAATATAACGTATATAACTGTAATTGTACTTTTGTGTTGTTCGCTTAACAGACACCTACTACTGGCGAGTAAAAGGGTACAAGGGGAGACCGTCAGATTACGGAATAACGATAATACATAACAATAAAAGCAACAAAACAAACAACAAACACTAATAGGTATTACAATGTCAAAAATTCTTACAAGTGGTTTTAAGCCACGTAAATCACTACTAGCCATAACCATCGCATCTACACTAGCTTTTGCACCTACTGCAGTTTTTGCTGCTGAAGAAGTTGCCGAGACTGAAGAAGTAGAACGTATATCAGTTACAGGATCTCGTATTAAGCGTGTAGACATGGAAGGCGCTTCACCAGTAACGATTATCAAGTCAGAAGACTTATTAAAAGCAGGTTTCACAACTGTTGGTGATGCATTACGTGATTCAAACTTAAATGCTTTCGGTTCTTGGGGCGGCGGTTCGAACAACAGCTGGTCTTCACAATCGACAGTACAACTAAAAGGTGCCTCTTCAGAGCACACCTTAGTTTTATTAGATGGTCAACGATTATCAAAATCCCCTGTATTAAACGGTGGTGCAGCTAACCTTAACGTAATTCCAATGGCTGCTGTTGAGCGTGTTGAAATTTTAACTGATGGCGCTTCAGCCATTTATGGTAGTGATGCGATTGCCGGTGTAATCAACATCATCATTAAAAAAGATTTTGAAGGTGTTCAATTCGATATTCATCATGAAGAGTCAGATTTAGAAGGTGGCGCTCAAGATCGTGTATCATTCACTGCCGGTATGTCATCTGAAAAAGGCAACTTAGTTTTCACTATGGAGCATTATCAGCAGTCTGGCGTTATGTTGAATGATCGTTGGTATACTCGTCCTGTATTACTTGCAGGCGGTGATCCTGGTGAATTCAATGACTATGCGAATTTATCTCCTACAGGTCGTGTACTACGTGGTGGTGCAGCAGACAATTGGGTTTGGTCAGCACCTGTAGATGACTGTTCTTTTTACGGCGATAATTTTAAAGGCTCATTAACTGATAATGCTTACCCAGGTGATACACTATGTGGTTTTGATTATTCTAATGATGCGGCTCTTATTGGTAAAAGTAAGCGCGACAATACGTTAATTCATTATACTTATGAATTATCAGATAGCATTGAATTAACGGCTCGCGCATTTTGGGCAAAAAACGAAACACAAGATGTTTCAGCACCAGTTCCAGGTAAAATTAACATACCTCAAGGCCTACCGGAACGTACACTTGCAGATGGCACGGTTCTTAAAGGTTTGTCGGCTGATCCAGATGCAGCAATGAGTTATCGCTTTGATACTGCTGGTCAACGAATTGCAGAACATCATGATAGTGTGTTTGATTACTTATTTGCTCTTGAAGGTTCAGCAGAGAGCTTTGATTGGAATATTTCAGCTAACTACAGTAGCTACACAAACTTTACATGGGGAACTGGCTACCTTTTAAATGGAGCTATCGATGATTTAGTAGGTAATGTTGATACAAACAGCGGTGAGTTTGTAGGTTGGGATCCTCGTGACCCAAGTCAACCACTCCCTGCTGGTTCAACAGCAAACTACGACAAACGTAAATCATACGATACTGTAAATATTATTGGTGGTGTATCATTTGAACCACTTGAGCTTCCAGCAGGTTCACTAGGTGTTTATGTTGGTGCTGCTTACATGGAAGAGTCTTTAGATTCAAAAGTTGATGCCTTAGCTGAAGCTGGTAAGATTGCTGGTGGTAACGGTGGTTCTGGTGGTAAAGGTGAACGTGATATCTCTTCTGCATTCTTCGAAATGACTATTCCAGTAATTGATGGCTTAGAAGTGAACTTTGCGGGTCGTTATGATGACTACTCTGATTTTGGTAGCACGTTTAACCCACAAGCATCAATTTCTTACCGTCCAATCGAATCTTTATTATTACGTGCTTCAATGGGCCAAGGCTTCAGAGCACCGACATTATCTAACTTATACATGGGTACGTCAGAAGGCTACATAGACACGACTAACTATGTTAAATGTCAGGCGGAAGGCGAAGATATTGATAGCTGTGAACGTGAAGAGAATGTACCTGTACAAAATGGTGGTAACCCTGCACTGAAAGCTGAAGAGTCTGAATCAGTAAGTATAGGTATTGTTTGGGACATTTCTGATAACTTCGATCTATCAATTGATTACTGGCAGTTAGATACAGAAAACTTGATTCAGCAAATGGATGAAGATGAAATATTATATGCTCAAGCAAAATTAAACGAAGCTGGTCAAGGTGGCGTTGTAGGTGATATCTACACAGGTGCATCCGTTACATTTTTAGGTAATGGTCGTATTGATACTGTTGTTGCTCCTACTGATAATATAGGTATGAGCGAGCGTGAAGGTATCGATGCTAGCTTTAGTGCTAATATGGAGTCTAGTTTTGGTGATTTTGGTGCGAGTATTAATGTTTCTAAGTTCTTAACTTATAAAGACTCGTATTTTGATAATGGTTCATTAGCTATTTCTAAAGATCGCACTGGTGATGAAGACTACCCAGATTTACGTGTTAACATGACACTAGACTGGAGCATGGACTCACACACAGTGACCTACTTTAGCGCTTACACGGGAACTCAAACATCAGATTCTTATACTGATGATACCAAAACTGAGTTCTACGAGTTAGATGCATATATGACGCATAATATTTCATACAACTACATTACCCCATGGAACAGTAATATTTCTGTTGGTGTTAATAACTTTACTGATGAAGAGCCTGTATTTTATAAAAATGGTGAATATAATGGATCATTATACAGCCCATACGGGCGTGCTTACTATATATCATTTAGCCAAAGCTTCTAAGTTTACAGTTTATAAGACCTAAATTTCTATAAACTAAATTAAACCAGTTTAACCAAAACTCAATATTTGAGTAACGGTTAAGCTGGTTTTTTATATCAAACGAAAACAAAACTGTACATAAAGACAGTGTACGCACTATAATCAAAAACATCACACTTACCACCCTGCTTGTATACTATTGAAACTCTATATTGCCGAAAAACCTAGTTTAGGTCGCGCTATCGCCGCAGCCCTACCTAAGCCGCAAAAAAATCATAAAACCCATATTGAACTTGCAAATGGCGATGTGGTCAGTTGGTGTATTGGCCATATTTTAGCGCAATCAGACCCTGAAGATTATGATGGTGAGTTGAAAAAATGGCGCATGGAGAGTTTGCCAATAGTGCCAGAGCAATGGCAATTAAAACCTATCACACGTACCCGTGCCCAATTAACTGTATTAAGAAAGTTAGTGAAGCAGGCAACTGAAATTATTCACGCAGGGGATCCTGACCGTGAAGGACAATTACTTGTTGATGAAGTAATTGACTATTTCAAACTATCAAAAGCAAAAAAATCAAATATTAAACGATTGCTTATCAGTGACTTAAATTTACCAGCAGTAAAGCGTGCTCTTAACTCACTTAAGCCAAATAGTGACTTTATGCCACTGTCTATTTCGGCTTTAGCTCGCTCTCGTGCTGATTGGCTTTACGGCATTAACCTTACTCGTGCTTATACCTTACAAGGACAAAAAACCGGTTATAACTCGGTATTATCCGTAGGCCGAGTACAAACACCTTTATTAGGGTTAGTGGTTAGGCGTGAACAAGAAATAGCGGCATTTATTAGTAAACCCTTTTATCAAGTACAAGCCCATATAGCACTTAATTCAAATGAAACGGTAGCCTTTACTTCAAAATGGCAGCCCAGTAAGAACTGCCGACCTTATTGTGATGAAGAAGGCCGAGTTTTAGTCAAGGAACTAGCTGAAAATGTCGTGAAGCGCATTGATAACCAAGCCGCTACAGTGTGTGATCTTGAGAGTAGTGAAAAACAACAAGCAGCCCCATTACCTTTTAACTTATCGCAATTACAAATTAGCGCTGCCAAGCAATTCTCTATGAACGCTAAATTAGTACTTGATGTTTGTCAGGCTTTATATGAAAGGCATAAACTGATTACTTACCCACGTTCTGATTGTCGTTATCTACCTAGAGAACAATTAAAGCAAGCCAGTGGGATAATTAACACATTAGCCAACTCATCACTACCTTGTAATAAACCAGCACAAGGAGCGAACACAGCTTTAGTGAGTAAAGCGTGGAATGATAAAAAAATAACCGCGCATCACGCTATTATTCCCACAGAGAAATCACCCGAGAATATCAACTTAAATACCTTTGAAAAAAATATTTACTTGTTGATTGTTCGCCAGTATTTAGTGCAGTTTTACCCTGCTTATATTTACCAGCAAACCAAAGTCAGTCTGTTAATCGCTGGCGGTAATTTTGTCACCCAAGCCAAAATAGAGAAACAACTCGGTTGGAAAGTACTTTTCCCCAAAAATAACAAGGCACAAAAATTTGAGAGCTCAAAACAGGAGGCAGATCAAGAGCAAACACTACCGCCGCTTACCAAAGGGCAAGTATTACATTGCCTAAAAGGGGAGTTGCTCGAAAAGCACACGTCACCACCACAGTCTTTTACTGATGCAACGTTATTGGCAGCAATGACCGGCATAGCTCGATATGTCAGTAATGCAGCGATTAAAAAAGTACTAAAAGAAACCGACGGTCTAGGCACTGATGCAACACGCGCAGGCATAATTGATTTATTGTTCAAGCGAGAATTCTTACAAAGAATAGGCAAATCAATCACTGCCACAGAAGTCGGTATCGCCTTAATCAATGCCTTACCTGAGATGGCAACCTTGCCTGATATGACAGCTCAATGGGAAGCGACCCTTACCGCAATTAGTGAAAAAAATGCGAGCTACCTAAGCTTCATGCAGCCATTAACCGAAACAGTTACAAATATGGTTTATGGCGCCAGTCAACAATCTTTTTCAGGTTTACCTAAAGTTGCTTTTAAACCTAAACGTGGTAAAAGAAAGTTTTCAAAAAAGCCATTTAAAAAGGCAAGTTAACGTAGAGTGACTTGCCAATTCACTTCCTATGAACGCACTATGTACTCTATTCTATGCACATTATTGACATTAACCTAGCTTGCTTTCCAGTGCGCCAAATAATGTCATGTAAATAGGATCAAAAAATTACATCACCGCATATTATTAAATTTTTTATTTCATTGTGATTAAGCTTGAGATCATGTTGTGCGTAAGGAAAATACTTCAAGCAAGCCGATTTATTGAGTAATAGCTGGCTATTGGGATTGAAAACAACAAAGGCCTAAATTTTTTTGACCAGTACAAGTAAGCAATAATTTAATGATACAGATATAAGTCACCACAGTCCAACGACCAGAAAACACATTAATTGCTATTGATTTTGCTTTACCCACTACAATCCAATTAACAGCTCTTTGCTAACGCAGCAGATTGTAATATCATCAAAACATTCTGAGTAAAAAGCATAGAGAACATAATGATTATCTTACAAAGCGCCATGGAAAAAAGTAATTTATACAAAGTTGATGAATTTGGCGTAAAAAACTATAACTATGGTGTGTTAGGGCTATTATCTTTTGCCTTGTTTGCCATTATTAATATTGGCTTAGGTTACATCACCTTTATTGCTGAAACCAATGTTGTCGGCTCTCCAGTAAAAAATTATGCTGATGCTTTTTGGTTAATGTTAATGTCTTCAACCACCATAGGCTTTGGTGATGTTTATCCAATAACATTAGTAGGACGAATAGCAGTGTTTGTGATGTTTATTTTAGGTGTTGGTATTTTAGGTGGTGTCGGTGCTGTCTTTGCCAATAAGATTTTTGGTTTTGCTGATACTAATATAAAAAACCGAGAATTAAGAAAGCAAAATGAAGAAATACTCGAGCAAAACAAACAAATTTATCAAAAGTTATCCGCCCTTGAAAACCAGTTAGAAGAGTTTAATAAGGCTGTTAAATAAATATGGTTTTAGATGCTAGGCAAACCCTCATCCTGGCAGTTTTAGTCTTATTTTTAGGGCGTTTTTTAAATAAAAAGATTAATTTTTTACAAAAATACAACATTCCTGAACCTGTCACTGGCGGCATTATCGCCTCATTTTTATTCAGTGCTACCTACTTTATATTTAATCGCAGTGTCGATTTTTCCTTAGATCAACGAGATGCTTTATTGATCATATTTTTCACTTGTGTTGGTTTATCAGCAAAGTTTTCCACTTTATTACAAGGTGGTAAAGCGCTGGTCACCTTACTTATCCTTGCCATTACTTATCTATTTCTACAAAATTTCACCGGTATTGGCGTTACGCTAATAAGCGACTTAGAAACTCCTGTTGGTGTATTAGGCAGTTCAATTTCCTTAAGTGGTGGTCATGGAACTGCTATTGCTTGGGCACCCACTTTTATAAAGGACTTTGGCATTGAGAATGCCATGGAAATTGGAATTGCCTGTGCCACCTTTGGCTTAGTATTAGGTGGTTTATGTGGTGGGCCAATCGCCAGCTATTTAATAAACCGACATCACTTAAGTTCAAGCAGTCAAAGTCATCTATCAGTTGGTACTATCGATGAAAAAGAAAAAATTACGGTTAATAGTATCTATAGTGTGGTACTCATTTTGTGCCTGGCCGTTGGAGTTGGTTTACATCTACATCAACTTATTGAGAGTTTAGGCATTAAGTTACCTATTTTTGTTCCATGTTTATTTGGTGGAATTATTCTTACCAATACCATACCGTTACTTTGGAAAACTCTGCCTTGGCCAACAGGTACACCAACACTGGCACTTGTTTCTGACTTTTGTTTAGGGCTATTTTTGGCTATGTCGTTAATGAGTTTACAACTTTGGACTCTTATAGATCTTGCTTTACCAATTCTATTATTACTAACCGCACAAGTGGTCGTGGTATCACTCTTTGCTATATTTATTGTTTTTAGAGTATTAGGAAAAAACTATGATGCCGCCATTATGGCTTCCGGGTATGCTGGGCTAGCTCTTGGGGCAACTCCCACAGCTATTGCTAATATGACCGCGGTTACCAAACAATACGGGGCATCACCACAAGCTTTTATTGTTGTCCCACTTATTGGTGCTTTTTTTATTGATATTTCCAATGCATTTATTATTCAAATTTTTCTTGGTTGGCTAAATTAAGCAAACATACCTAGGTATTACACTATGGTGACAAGAGTCTCTCAAGCTTGAATCACTATGTTATTTCTCACTCTTCTCAGTGCTTGTGTGAATTACAGTCGAGACTCTGGCGTAGAAAACTTATGGCGCCAGCCACAAGCACGAGCCAACAAGTTTTAGCTATTGATAAACTATTTATTACTACCTAATAAACAAGTAACACGTAAAGGTTTAATCTTACTCATTTATAACGATACCACTGAAATATCAGTGTTTGATAGAGCCATATTCTTTTTTGATGAACAAGGGGAATTGGTTGATTTAGCAAGTTTTTAAGCTCATCGTTCCGTGAACTTATGAGAAGAACGTTTGTTATTAGATATCGACCTTATCGAATTTTCATTTGAAGATATAACATTAGCAAAGCGATTAGATCTAATTGGCCAAGATTATTAAGAGATAGGGTTCATAAATCAACAACAAAATATTTATTTAAGGTATTGCCACATACTATTTGAATGCTGTTAAATGATAAAATATTTATTATTTATAACAAGATTTTTGGTCTTCAATACTAATAGCAGGCAAGAACTATCGCGATGATCTAAGAATAAGCTCAGCTAATTTAAAAACTTAGCGTAAAAATAGCACGGGGTGTAATAACAGAGTAAATCGACACCGTTCATAATCTTCGTTATTTACATGATCTATGTTGCAGCAAAGTTCATGATTTCCTATAGTGTCCACAGCAGGTTTTACTATCTTCCTTATCCCATCTAAGGTATAACAGCGCAATGAAAATTCCAAAGCGTATATTGCCTCTCGTCGAAGAAGGCTTAATCGATGAAGTGCTCAACCAATTAATGAGCGGTAAAGAAGCCACCGTGTATCGTGTTCGTTGTGGCGATGAAATTCGCTGCGCAAAAGTTTATAAAGAAGCCACCAAGCGTAGCTTTAAAAAAGCGTCACAATACACTGAAGGCAGAAAGAGCCGCAGTAGCCGACGTGCTCGAGCAATGGAGAAAGGCTCGAAGTACGGTAAAAGTCAACAAGAAGAAGCTTGGCAAAATGCTGAAGTTGATGCGTTGTACACACTAGCGGAACACGATGTACGTGTGCCACAGCCTTATGGTTGTTTTGACGGCGTACTATTGATGGAACTTATCACCGATGAAGATGGTGATGTCGCGCCTCGCTTAAATGACGTAGTAATGCCTGCAGAACAAGCCATTGAAGATCACGCTTTAATGATGATTTATATTATGCGCATGTTATGTGCTGGTATAGTACATGGTGATTTATCTGAATTTAATGTCTTAGTAGATGCTTACGGCCCTGTTGTAATCGATTTACCACAAGCGGTTGACGCCTCAGCCAATAACAATGCTAAAACAATGTTATTGCGTGATGTTAACAACATTACTACCTACTACGCTCAGTTTGCCCCTAATTTAGCCCTAACTAAGTTTGGTGAAGAAATGTGGGCATTGTATGAAGCAGGTGAGCTAACTGACACCACTAAATTAACCGGCCAATTTGCAGAAGATACTCAAAGCGCAGATGTTGAAACTGTATTAGCAGAAATTCAAGCCGCTTTTGAACAGGAGCAAGATCGACTTGCCTACCTTAAAGAAGCTGCAGAGCAAGATTAACAATGGCTAAAGAGTGATAGCTTCACACGTAAGCTATCACTTTTAATTTAGGTATATTACTGCGATAGTAAACTTAGCTATTTAATGTTCAAAGATTTAACCATTTCTTAGTAATTACTGTACAAACTATAATTTTTATTAAGTACTTGGTGTTGCTACAAGCCTGTCACTTAACCTTAATGGTGCCTCAAATGACTATAATGAGCCCCCTATTACCCATGTACGCTACACTATTTAATAGAAAACTTTATTATTTCACTCACCTATCTGTAAAGTTATTATGAAATACTATTGCTGCTGTTTTTTCATTATTACTGTCTTCTTTAACTTTGCCTCTGCGGCCCCCGCTAAGTTAAATGTTGCTGTATTTCTTGAACCACCCTATGTCGATTTAGTATCAAACAAATTAGTCGGTGAAAATATTGATATTATTCATCTGTTAGCAAATTCCATTGGCCTGAAACCGGCATTCCTTCACTGCCCTCCAGTGCGCTGTTTAACCATGGTTAAACAAGGAAAGGCTGATATGATATTAGGGCTAAGTAAATCAACTGCCAGAGAGAAATATTTTATTTTTCTTCAGCCACCTTATTTACTTCAACATCAGCCATTACGATTTTTTACCTTAAAAGAAAACAAACTAAAAATAAGTAACTTTAGTGACCTTAATCCCTTATTGGTGGGTACACTGCGAGGTGCGATGTATTTTCCTTTATTTGATAAAAGCCAAGTAATCAAAAAAGTCGAGCTAACTTCAAGGAAGCAACTCGTAAAAATGCTGCTCAAAGGTCGCATAGACACTTTCTTAGAGAGAGAGGAAACGGTATTACCTTTGTTATCGACTACTGAGTATCAAAATAAAATTACCATGGCTGATTATCAATATAACAAGCCTATAAATAGCTACATTGCTATTTCAAAACAGTCGAAAGTCAAACGTTACGCGAATGAGTTATCACAAGTCTTAGCAAAAGCGATAGCTGACGGAACAATTGAAAGAATCAGGATAAAAAATAAAGCTAAATACCTTAAAATATCTCAGGTTAAGTAATACCAGTTTCGTTAAATTATTGCTCATTTATGCTGGTAAAAAAATCCATACCTTCCTTGCATTCAGCCCCAATAGCTAGCTATTCCTCAATCAATCGCCTTGTCCTGAAGTATTCTCCCTACGTACAACAAGATCGCAAACTTAATAAAATGGTATAACCAGTTTCATCGTTCTTTTTTGTTCAATACCACATCATCACGTTGCCAATAAATATTAAAAAGTAGAAGGGCCTATTAATCGAAATTAATAGGCCCTTTAGTTCCACTACACAGTGATTATTTTGTAGTATATTTCTCTAACCACTTAAATACTTCGTCATACCAAACCACTAAATTGTCTGGTTTACGAATATGATGGTCTTCATCAGGAAACATCACTAAACGGCTATCAATACCTTTTCGCTGTAAAGTAGTAAATGCTCCTAAACTTTGTGCGTACGGTACGCGGTAATCTAATTCACCTTGAATGACTAACATAGGTGTTTGCCAGTTATTAACATAAGCAGCAGGGTTAAACTTGGCGTAATCAATACTGATTTTACCCTTGTTATTTCCTGCTTCTTTACCCCAAGATGGACCACCCATATCATACTCAGGGAACCATAGCTCTTCTGTTGATTGATAAAAGCTTGGCATATCATATAAGCCTGCATGATTAATCAAACATTTAAAGCCTGTTGGCCAGTTGCCGGCAATCCAGTTCATCATATAACCACCGTAAGATGCACCTAATGCACACGCATTATTTCTATCTAACCATGGTTGATCTTTAACAATAAACTTTAAACCCTTTTGTAAATCTATCAGCGGTTTCCCCCCCCAGTCGCGACTGATTGAATGGGTAAACTCTTGTCCGTAACCCGTAGAGCCATGGAAATCCACCATTACAACACCATAGCCTTGTGCCGCCCACAATTGGGCATTCCACCGGTAATGAAACATATTGCCAAAGCTACCTTGCGGGCCACCATGAACTAAAAAGGCAATAGGATATTGCTTACCCTCTTGGTAATTAGCAGGTTTTAACCAGTAGCCGTGTACCGTTTCGTTATTCCATCCCTTGAAGTTAAACTGCTCGTAGTCAGCAAATTTAACCTCAGCCAGTTTATCTTTGTTAATATTGGTTAACTGTGCAAAACCGTCACCGTGTTTATCAATGGTGAAAATATCTTTTGGTGAATTTAACGTGTGACGAGTGAAGTAAAGTTTGCTGCCATGGCTAGTTACATCCCCATTACTACCAACATTATAAATTTTACGTACAGCATCAAACTCAGGCGTAATAGAAAAAATACTCTTTTGGCCAACATCCTGAGCAACAACATATAAAGATTTGTTATCAGGGGCAAAGGCTAAACTACTGATTGAACGATCCCAATCACTAGCAATCGCACGGGTTTTTCCTGTTCTGTTATCACGTAACTGTAAGGTAAATTTGTCTGCTTCATAACCTGGTGTCTTCATTGCTTTATAGGCAAGAAATCTGCCATTTGAAGAGTACACTGGGCTAGCATCCCAGGCTTTATTTGCTTCAGTGATATTCTTTAAGTTAAAAGCCGTTTGCCCTGGGGTTAAAGCGACTTCAAAGATATCGAAATTTGTTGTCCATGCGTGGTCTTTTGCAGCAGTCTTACTCGAAGAATCTTTCGCTGAAAAAGCTAATGAACTAGCATTAGGGTGAATGCTAACTTGGCTAATGCCAGCAAAATCACTTTGCCAATTTGGCATAATATCTTGTACATGGCTCAATTGACCTTTTTTATCTAAATGGCCAACAAATAGATGCTCTTTATATTCACTTGCCCACACGTCCCAATGACGTACCATCAATTGATCATAAGCGCGAATATTGTATTTCTTTGCTTTATCCGCTTTTTTAGCCGCTACAGTACACGCTAAGTTTTTACAATCTGGTTTTACCGTAAATGACAGCGCAAAAACCTGACCATTTTTAGATAACTTAAAGCCATTAATACCTAATGGAAAGTTTGAAATTTGTTTTGCGTTATCTTTATTTATAGCCTGTTGCCAAATTTGACTACTACCACTTCGAGCTGATAAAAAATAAATCGACTGACCATCATCCGCCCAAACTACATTGCTTTCACTATTTTTATCATTAGTGAATTGCCTAACTTTACCTGTTTTAACATCTTGCAAATAAAGGTGATTACCTGTGGAGTTACCGCCCTTTTTCATACCATAAATTAAACTATCACCATTTGGAGAAGCACTAACATCATGTAATTGATTCAATTGGTTTAACTTTTCTACCGTAAAAGCCTGACTTTCGCTTTGCGCATGCGCAGATAAAGTTGCCGCAAGCGATAAAGCAATAAGCGTAAATATTTTTTTCATTATAGTTCTCATTCAACGTAGGGTAATTAGCATACTAATACCGGCCAACTACAATTTAATAACGCAGCAAGAATAAAAGGTCTATACAAGTTAATCAACCTTAGCACTTGTTATGTTAGTGATATTTATTAGAAGAAAAATGGATCATAAAACGAAAATATCAAATAACATTGACAATACGAAAATATTTGCGCAAAATATTTCGTAAATATTTTTATAAATTTAGGAGTTATCTTTGCCGGTATTACGTAGCCCACAATTTGGCGCCATTTTGTTTCGTGCCAGTGAACTTATCAGCAATCAAGGCAGTGAAGTTTTTCAACGTTTAGGCATTAGCTTACCTGCTAGTCGAATTTCAATTGTACTAGCTATTCATGCTAAAGGAGCTCTTTCGTCTACCCAGCTGTCTGAACATATCGGTCTTTCAAGACAACTCATTGAAAGTCGCTTGAAGCCAAGTATCAAAGATGGTTTCTTTATTTCCCTGATTGATAGTAATGATTCACGTCGTCGCATATACGACATTGCTGAATCCGCTAAAGCTGAAGCAGACCGTATAGTTGCTATCATGATTGATTTTGAAGAAGTTTATTATAAATTGTGGCAAGAGGTAGGTATCGATCTCGAAGATGCTTTGAAATTAATGGAAGCTGCCCTAGGTATGCAATCACTTACTGAACGTCTATTCAAAGAATTTCCAAAGTATCACGAAGAAGTAAAATAAAAGATTGAAAAACAATCGGATGAGCATACCTATCCCATAAAGCTTAACTTTCTTATTAGCCTAACTAACAACAAAAAAAGACATTATATGAAGCATATTATTTTAACCTTATTCCTCTCCTTTACTTTGCTTTCTTGTACTAGTGCGCCCGAAAAATTTAATGCTAATTTAGCCTGGCATGAGTTTGAGCAAGTTTTTAACCAAGATTATGCTTACCGTGATACTGCTGGTGTCGATGTTGATACACTAATAGCTCAATACAAAGAAAAAGCCTTATTAACGACTACAGCATATGATTTCGTTAACGTAGTCCAAGTATTTATGCGATACTTTCGTGACCCACATTTAAGCATCTACCCGAGTAGTAAAAAGGGCTATAGCGTAACACCGACAGGCGCTGATATCTGGGTTGAAGCTAAAGATGGAAAGTACTTTATTGTCGATATAAAAACGGCCAGTGCTGCAAATAAAGTAGGCATGGAAGTAAACAGTGAAATAATATCTGTTGATGGTTTAACCGCTGAAGCCGCTATTAGTAAAGTGTTTGGCGGTATTCGTACAGGGCTATCAACAAAACAAAAAGTTTGGGGATTGAATATTGCCCTAGGCGGTATAAAAAATCAGCCAAGAGTAATTATCGTTAACCTCGATAATAAGTTACACACTTACCAACTCGCCGCTACTTATGATGAAGTAATACGAAGCTATAATGATCCTACGTTATCCTTTAAGAAGATAGATAACGTGGGTTATATACGTTTTAACAACTCGTTAGGAAATAGCGATACGATAGATGCTTTTGAAAATGCTATTGAGCAGTTGATAGATACTCAAGGCTTAATACTCGACTTAAGAAATATACCAAGTGGAGGAAATACCGGTGTAGCTGAGCCCATTCTTGGACACTTTGTCGACCAAGAAAGCACCTATCAATTATATCAACGTCAGCGAAATGGCATTAATTTTCAGCAAGCCGAAATGGAAAGTGCAACAGCCAAACCGAGTAGCCCTTATTACAGCAAACCGTTCGTGGTTTTGGTCGGCCGCTGGACTGGTAGTATTGCTGAAGGAATGATGATTGGATTAGATGCCTTAGGTGCAAAAGCAATCATTGGCGCACCGGCCGCTGACCTATTAGGCGGTATTAAAAACGTAACTTTAGAGCACAGTAACACTGTGGTTGACCTTGCATTCGAACGTATGTTTCACGTAGATGGTACGTACCGTGAAGACTTTCAAGCGACAATCAAACTAACGTCTGCTGACTGGGGTAAAGAAGGAACGGATCCTACGCTAGAAACTGCGATCAACTTCTTAGAGCAAGAAACTACGAAATAAGATTTTCGTATGATATATACCCAAGCTACTTCAAGATTCTCGTTTCAGGACGCCTGAACGATTCATGATCAAGACGTGTATTTTATTAAGGGTTGTTCCCTTAATGAACTACGCAACGATGAACGTGATTTTCTCAGGCGTCCCCGAAGGGCTGGTTTAGAAGCGCTTTATCCATCGTTATTGATTTCGACAAGGGAATAACCATTCTCTTCAATTAATGCCTTGCCTAAAGGCGTTTCTAATTCCAGCTGAATCCTGCATCTTGAGGTTGCTTGGGTATACATCAGCTTGTTCTTTATAAGCATCAAGCTGATGTGATTTTTAACTGAAGATTAACAAAAGCAGTCTGCTTTATTTACTGGCTTGTTTCGCCTTTTTGTCATTTTTTTCTTGGCGACGTTCTTCAATAATACTTTGAATATCCCCACCGATATGTGATTCACCACGCTCTTCAGCTAAAGAGATTTGACGTTGGCGTTCAGCATAACGATTTCGCTGTGCTTCGGTTACCTTGTCGTGACAACGATGACAACTTACGCCTTTAACATAATGCTCGCTTTCTTTTTCCGCATCAGTTAACGGGAAACGACAAGCAAAACATTGGTCGTATTGCCCTTGCTCTAAGTCATGATTAACCGCGACACGGCCATCAAAAACAAAACATTCACCTTCCCACATTGTCTCGTTACTTGGTACTTCTTCAAGGTATTTTAAGATACCACCTTCAAGGTGATAAACCTCTTCAAAACCTTGTTCTTTAAGATATGCTGTAGATTTTTCACAGCGAATACCACCGGTACAATACATAGCTACTTTCTTGTGTTTGTTTTTGTCTAAGTTTTTTTCGACGTATTCTGGAAATTCACGGAATGTTTCTGTATTCGGATTGATAGCATTTTTAAACGTGCCAATTTCAATTTCGTAATCATTACGAGTATCGACTAAAACAACGTCAGGATCAGAAATTAACGCATTCCAATCTTTTGGTTTTACATATGTACCAACCACTTGGTTAGGGTCAATACCTTCAACCCCCATAGTAACGATTTCTGTTTTCAATTTCACTTTAGTGCGGTGAAACGGATTTTCCTCTGCATAAGATTCTTTATGAACGATATTATCTAAACCCGGCCGCTCTCCAAGGAAAGCTAGCACTGAATCAATGCCTGCTTGAGGTCCTGCAATCGTGCCATTGATACCCTCTGCCGCTAACAATAACGTACCTTTAACATCGACACTGACCATTTTATTTGATAATGGCTCACGTAATGTCTCAAACGTATCTAAACGTACGAATTTATATAAGGCACAAATAGTAATACTATTAGTTGACGATCTCTTTGAGGTGATTTGTGATGCTTTTTTTTCTGATGAACTCATGGTCTCTCCATTGAACTAGCTGGAACGTAAATCCAGTGCTATAGATTAAATTTTAAAATAAATGAAAAATGTAATAATATTGGTCACGTTTTTTCAGGGAGCGAATTCTAGCAGAATTGCTGGGGAATGAACATAGTTCACTAATTGAGCGAACTATGAATGGTCGTGTAAAGTTTATATCTCACATAAAATTATTTTATTATTAAGCTTTAAGCGCTAATAGTTTGGCTTCTATGATATTTATTTGCCATTGATTCGCCTTATACAAGGTCGCCAATTTTAGCGCTTTTGTATAATATTTTATTGCCATCTTAGTGTTATTTAACTTCAGATAGATAACAGCAATACTTTTTATGTATTCAATTGAATATTCAAAACGACTTTCAGCATCTAATAGCACGTTCAATGCAGGTTCTGGTGAATCAAAATATCCGATATAACTAGCCTGCATCATGATAAAAGCTTGTTCTGACGTGGGTAGCATTTTTTTCATTTTAGCCATAAACAACGGAATATCTTCAGGCCTTTTTTGTCGATAAAAATAACGGATAGCAGACTTTATACTTGGTGTTGGTATTGCCTGATTTATAGCTAACTTTGCAGAGAGTTTTTGGTAATGCGCCAGAATTTGTTCTGGCGTCATTGAACTCGATAACTCTTTATCGGAAATATGCCATGTGTTAAATATTTTTTTTAAATCTGCACGCAATGCAACTAAACCAACAGAGTTATGGTTTTCACTAGGGTAATGTGAAAAATGCCAGTCAATATTTTTAGGTTGGCTTTCATCTAATAACTGTAAAACGCCGTATACCCCTTGCCTTTCTTCATCGCCTAAAGATAAATATAATGATGTGGTTTTATGTTTACTCTTACCAACAAAGTCTTTGGCTTTTGTCATAATTTCATGATCATTTAACCAAACTGAAGGGCTCATGGAGACAAAATGTTCAAAAGCATTAGGCGATTCTAACAAAGCGTTCAGTACAAATAACCCACCCATTGAATGCCCGACAAGTATTGAATTGTTAGCAGATCTATAATTACTATTAATGTAGGGTTTAAGCTCTTTTTCTATAAAATTTAAAAATAGTTCAGCCTTACCAGCATCCTCTTTTTTAAAAGGGGCTGTTAATCCTGCAGGTGTCATATATTGGCGGTATTTATCTGTTCCTTTGTCTGCAATGCCAACAAGGATGACGTCAGGGATTAATTGTGCTTTGTTTGCTAACAAATCCAGCATGCCTGATACACCGTGAACGACATAATCACCATCTAAAAGGTAAATAACAGGATAATTCGCTTCCTTATTGCTTTGGTAACTCTCTGGCAAAATAACTTGGACTTCACGCTCTTCATTTAAATAAGTTGAATGGAGTTTTAACCTTTCGCCGATAGAAGCAGAAGCTTTTAAGCTCAATTGTGTTGTCAATAAATAGACAGTAAAAAAAGTACATATCATCTTTTTTAACATTAAAAATTCCTTTTGTGTTTTATATCAGAGTATGTTTTTTGTGGCTTAATATCACAAAATTGCATTATATTATAAAGATATATCAATTGAACTCTAATAAAAATAACTTTCAGTTGATATACCTACAAGCCCAGAGATAGCGAGACATAAATATCATGGTCTGACGGTTAGCTAGAGGGAACGCAAATATTTTGGGAAAACAATGACAGTACATATTTTAGAACAAGAAGCTCTCAACCTTGGAGATATTGAAAACCAACAAGCATTATTGAATGCAATAAAAAGGCACAAATAACGCCTATGACGACTTGGCTACATTAGCCATGACTGTATGGTTTATACCTGACACGTTAATAGCTGCATGGATAGCAGGAGAAGCCTTAAAAGCCACTATCATTCTAGCTTTTTGTAGAAAAAATACAGTAAGCTTATCCCTTAGTGAATAGATGTCATATCTTGCCACTGTTTATCAAAGATAACTTTCCAGGCTATTACATAAACTCTGTAATCTTAGTTTAGTCATGACTAGGTAAAACGATACGGGCGACTGCACCTTGGTTATTATCTCTATTAGTTAAAGACAAATCACCACCATGGTTGACTAAAATTTGTCGGCTAAAGACCAACCCTATGCCACAACCATCTTCCTTGGTAGTATAAAAAGGAACAAAAATATTATCACTGTTATTGATCCCCGTACCTTGATCACTGATATTAATTTCTACCATGCCATCTTTTTTCTGCCAATCAATAGATATCTCATCACCTAAACTACCTAACATAGCTTGTTGGGCATTTTTTATTAAGTTAACTAGTACTTGCTGAAGCTGTTTCTCGTCTCCATAAATAACTAAAGATTGCCCTGTCAGATTAATATTCTGCTTATTAAAAAGTAGTAATATTGACTTAAACAAATGAACTAAGTCTAATAGCGTTTTTTCAGGTTTAGGTAAGCAGCTTAATGCTTGATAGCGAGATAAAAACTCATTTAGAGATTGTGCGCGTTCAGCAATAACGGCTAAGCCTTCTTCTAAATCCTCAAAAAACTCAGTATTATTTAATAAACAGGTACCGTTTGGCTCAGTGACCATCTCCTCTGTTAATATCTTCTTCCGATTGACTATCAAACGTATAAGCGTATCGCTTAACGAAGCGATAGGTGTTAAAGAATTATTTATTTCGTGACTAAGTACACGTAATAATTTCTGCCAAGCTTGCCGTTCTTCTTCATGCAATAATTTTTGAATATCGGTTATGAAAACTAACTTGTGTCTATCGCCCTGTTCAAAATATTCATCAGTATGAATGAAAACTTTTTTCTTATGGGCTTTAATTTCAAACTCAGTGACTTGACGACTTTCATGCTTTAACACATCTTGTAAACCTAAGGTGGTAATAGGCCAACCATCAACTTCATCAAAACGGCAGGAAAATAATCTTTCTGCTGCGGGGTTCATCAAAATAATATTGCTACTTTTATTAACCGCAACAATAGCGACATCTATTTGTTTGATTACTATATCTAATAAAACTTGTTGCTCTTTACTAATTAACTCTTGTGTCGCTAACGCTGAAGATAAGTCATTAAAAACAATATTGAATTCTTTTAATGCCCCTTCTCCTTCAAAGTAGCTTGCTCTGATAGAGTGATCACCTGATTGCATTGCAGTAATTAAGTTGGTAGAAGTTCTTAACTGAGAAACAACTTTTTGGCGAATTAAAAACGCACCGTAGAAAATACTTACCAAGAGTAAAAACATCAACATGATCTTTAAAAATATCGATAACTCGTGAGTATACAAGCTGTAAAATAAAAATACCGTTGGTAAAAGCCCAATAAATAGAGCAATACGCAGTAGCTGATTTTCAAATGATAACTTACTGGGTGTTTTAAGTTTATTAATCATGAGTTATCGACAATTGTAATGTTTGTAGTTTATGTTTTTCTAAACGGCGATAATAAGAGCTGCGGCTCAAACCCAAAGATAGTGCGGTTTCATGAGCGTTGTTATTATACCTAGCCAGTCTATCAACTATAATTTGTCGCTCAATAATCTCTAAAGTATCTTCTTCACAATTAATATCACTCCTATGTAGATCAGTAACCTCATCTTTAGCGTTTGCAGCAAACCCAAGATCCCCTAAGGTAATTATTTGCTTTTGACTGAGAAAGATTGCCCGCTCCATCATATGGCTTAACTCGCGAATATTACCGGGCCACTGATAACTTTTTAAAGCTGCAACAGCCTGCTGACAAAGCTCGGGACAATCTAAGGCATACTTATTGGCAAACTGTTTTAAATAATGTTGTGCTAACGGTAATATATCTGCAACACGTTCGCGCAATGGAGGGATATGGATTTCAATAGTATTGATACGATACAATAAATCTTGCCTGAACTTACCTTGATTTATGAGTTCTGTTAATGAGGCATTGGTAGCAGAAACTAAACGCACATCAACTTGTTGAGTTTTAGCACTGCCCACTTTTTCAAATTGATTTTCTTCTAGCACTCGAAGTAATTTGGCTTGTTGCGATAACGGTATATTAGCAATTTCATCAAGAAAAATGGTGCCGCCCTCAGCTAATTCAAAGCGACCTATACGTGTTTCTTTAGCATCAGTAAATGCACCTTTGATATGACCAAACATCTCACTTTCAAAGAGGTTATCAGTTATCGCACCCATGTTAACTGAAATTAAACTCTGCTGATGGCGCTGCGAGCATTGATGCAAGTAGCCAGCAAGCATGCTTTTACCGGTTCCATTTTCACCGGTAAATAAAATGTTCATATCACTTTTTGCTAATTTTTCTAATTGCGTCAGCAGCTGTTGCATAACAGTTGAGTTCGCAATAATGTTCTCACTATCATGACTATTCTCAGCTTTAAGTAAGGCATTCTCTTGTGCGAGTTTCTGGCCTTTTTTAGCCATGTCTTGAATGTGTACTTGAGCCTGTAAAATATTTAATAATCGCTCATTTTTCCATGGTTTTTGTACAAAATCAGCCGCCCCCTCTTTCATGACTTCAACAGCAATATCAACACTGCTATAACCTGTCATAACCACAATAGGCATGTGTTCATCGAGCGCTTTCATTTTTGTGATTAAAGCCAAGCCCTCTTTGCCCGAGGTGGTGTCATCTTGATAATTTAAATCAATTAACGCCACAGAAAAACTGCGTCTTGCCAGTACTGTTAACAACTCAGCCGGCGAACTAACCGTTACAACTTGGTAATTCTGCGACTTTAATAACAATTTTAACGTCGTAAGAATACGCGGGTCATCATCAGCAATCAGAATTGAAGGCCGATTTGTATGAGTCGGTAACTGAGTAATTAAAGAATCTGGTGACAATTTACTTGAGGTAGTAGCTAAGGCCATGTTATCCATTTCAATCGCGTGAGATAATAATTATTGGTATCAGGAAGACTATACCTAAACTACTTAAAGGTGCCGGATTCAGCTGAAATTAAACCTGCATATTCAAGTAGTTTAGGTATATAAGACTTTATCAAAATATTGCCTGATTTTCTGCTAAAAGTAGATATTACTTAACAGTAACTTAATACTAATTCGATCGAGTTAGCTAATCATGATGCAGAGCATCACTTGGTTCCATTAAGACTACTTTACGGGTTGGCACATATGTAGCAACTATCACCATAATAATGATCAATAAAGGTATACCAATAAGACCAATAAGGTAGCTACCTTGATTGATTACCATGGTATCTGTCATTTGATCAACTACCCATAACGATAAAGTAATACCTATGCTCAAGCCAATAACTAACTGCCACAATGCCTTTTTCATAAATAATTGCATAATTTTACTATCGCTAGCACCCAATGCCCTGCGTACACCTATTTCTTGAGTACGTTGGCTAATACTATTAGCTGCGACAGCGTAAATACCACTGGCAGCTAGAAATACAGCGATAATTCCGCATAATAAGAACACTTTGGAAATAGCTGACACTAAAATCATTGGCTGTGAAATCAAGTCATCATAACTTTGAATACTATAAGCAGTAGCATTGCTATTTACCTGATTAATCGCTTGCTGTAGTGATTTTTGTGCTAAGACCTGTGAACCATTATAGTGGATTGCTATATCAATCCAGTTAAAGCCAATAGTATCTAGCATAGAATAAGAACTGTATTGCTCACTAGAGGTGCGCATGGCTGAGCCATGAAAAGTATCAGAAACAACCCCAATGATGGTTCTCCAATCACCTTCCCTTTCTGGATCAGGGGTTCTAAGCGCACGTCTTACTCGTTGCCCAACAGCATCACCATCCGGAAAAAAGTCTTTCGCAATAGATTCATTGATAATAATAGTGTCTCTTTTTTTACTAATATCATTTAGCGTAAAATCCCTACCACTAATGACTTTCATACCTAATGCGCCCCAAGCGTCTCGAGAAACGACTTCATTATTTGAATACGGGTTTTCGTTGTAAACAGCTGCAACGCGTCCTTCTATTTCAAAGTAACTAGCCCCTTCACCCGTCCCCGGTAAACTACTCATAAAGGCAACAGCTTCAATATTAGGCATTTTCTCTAGCACGTCTTTTAGATCGTAATAAAATGCTGTACGTTTGAGCGTATCTTCGTGGTCAAATTCAGTATCCCAGCGGATGGGATATTGTTCTTCAGGTAGTTCAACCGTCGCGGTAATACGGTTATGAGTATCAACGCCGTAATCAGCTTGTCCCGCAGAATAGCTAGTTGATAATAAAATAGTGGCAATAACCAAAACCACGCAAGATAATAATATTTCACTAATAACTAAGATTTGACTCGCTCTCGCGGCTTTTTTACCTTGTGCGCCACGAGTACCATCTCTTAGCACCGCATTAAAATCACCCGACAGTGCTCGCCACGCAGGTATAAATCCTGTAATTGCGATCATTGCAACAACAGCCATAATTAATAAAATAATAGCATCGGTATCTAGACTTACTTGCCACCAAAACGGCTTTTCTTCATTGACTAAAAACATCTGTTCAAAGACACTATTACTTAACTCTAAACCCCAACCTGCAAAAAGTACTGCCAAGAAACCACCAATGCTACAAATAAAGATACTTTCCATCAGCATTTGTAATATCAAGCGCTTTCGCGGTACACCTAAAGCGACACGGATAGCCACTTCTTTGAAGCGCTCATTAACTCGGGCAAGTAGTAAGTTACCTACATTGATGCAGGCGAGTAATAAAATAAGCACTACCACAACAGCCATGGTTATAAAAATAGAGTAAAACTGAGTGATATTGGCTTTTTTATAAGGAACGGCTCTTAAGTACCCCTCGAAGTCATCAAGACGCCAGCGCATATTATCGGGCAAACTTTTTACCACTGTTTTATTAAGTAAGGCCAATTCTTGGGAGAAAACATCAAACGACGCGTTTTTTTTCAGCCGTGCATAGGAAAAAAGCCAACTACTGGTTCGGTCAGTCGGTGTTAGGTATTTTTGCTCTATAGGAAGCCAAGTTTGCGCTGTCATAGGAAAAGAAAAACCTTCTGGCATAACGCCAACAACACGGGTAACAACGGCATCGACTAAGATACTTGTGTCTACAATATTTTTATCCGCTAAGAAGTATTGTTGCCAAACATCATAGCCAAGTACAATAACAGGCTCTGCTCCCTCAAAATGATCTTCAGCGATAAAACCACGACCCATAATTGGTTTCACCCCTGCAAATTCAAAAACGTTCCATTCTATTTTCACAGCATTATATTTACGGGTAGCGGCATTACTTTGTGGTTTACCAATAAGCGTTGTATCTTTTTCATAAATACCAAATTCAGCAATGGAGTCAAGCTCATTCTTTATGGTGAGAAAGTCATAAGCATCAACCCCTCTTCTTGATAAATGGCTCGGGTCGAACTCTGCTTCAATAGAAATAACTGCGGAGTCTTTATTTAGTAATAATGGTTTAAAAACCAAACTGCTCAATAAAGAGTATGTGTATAAAGTAAGTCCCAAACCAATAGCAACAATAAAAATGGTAAGGGCGGTAAATACTGGTTTTTTATGGAGCAGCCTAGCTGCATATTTGATATCAAGAGTTATAGACACCTGAAAATCCTCATTATAAATTATAGAGTGATGACCGAATTTAGATCATTACACAGCAATAGCTGTAGGTGCTTCAGTGCGTTGGTCGGCCACAATTTTGCCATCAAAGATTTCGATCATACGTTCAGCCCGAGCAGCAGAGCGAGGATCATGGGTCACCATGCAAATGGTCGCGCCTTCTTGATGTAACTGATCCAATAATGCCATCACAATTTGGGCATTTTTTGAGTCTAAATTTCCGGTAGGTTCATCCGCCAAGATTATCGCTGGCTTGGCCGAGATAGCCCTAGCCACGGCGACTCGTTGCTGCTGACCACCCGACAGCTGTGAAGGGAAATGATCGGCACGATGTAACATATCTATTTTTTCCAAAGCAGACTTAACCATAGCTGCACGCTGCTTTGTATCGATATCACTGCGATACGTTAGCGGTAACTCAATATTTTCAGCCACGGTTAAATCACTAATTAAGTTAAAGGCCTGAAAAATGAAACCTATTTCTTTATTTCTTATCGCTGAACGTTCGTCTCGATTTAAATCAGAAACATCATGACCAGCTAAGCTATAACGACCGCTGCTAGACGTATCTAATAAGCCCAATAAAGATAACAAGGTGGATTTTCCACAACCCGATGGCCCGGTAATAGATAAATATTCGCCTTTATTGATGATGAGATTAATGTCATTGATTGCATGTGTCTCTACGTCATCGGTAAAAAATACTTTTTTGATATCTTTAAGCAATACTAAAACCTGTCCGTTATTGTCCGTATGACTTGCCTTAATTGCACTAGTGTTGTTACTTTTCATCACGTCCTCCTAATTTACGCTAATGGTTTGTTGTTTTTCCCAAGCTGAGACATCTGAAATAATAATATTATTCCCTGCGACTAAACCTGAAGTTATTTGAATATACTGTGTGGATGTTTGACCAAAATGAATATTTACTTTACTGGCTTGGCTACCATCTTCTGCTAAAACATAAGCAAAAGCCTCACTATACTCACTAGCAAACATCGGTCGTTTCACAAAAAGTGTATCTGGTATATTGGCGATAGCGATGACACCATTGACGGTAAGATCTGGACGAGCATCTTTTGGCATATCACCAAGAAGCTCAATGTCTACTTGCACTGAGCCATTATTAACAATGGGATCTATACGCTGTACAATGCCAGCGATCTTACTATTACGGGTATCAACAACCACTGACTGACCAAGCGCCACATCTTTAATCTGTTTTTCCGGAACTCGTAATTCAGCAAGGAATTCTCCACTGCGTGCTAGCCTAGCAAGATTACTCCCCATAATTACCCTCTGCCCAAGTTCCATCGGCATTGCTTGTACGATACTATTCATGGTTGCGTGAACTTTTAAAGACTCAACTTGCTGCTGCGCTCTTTGATAAATTTTATGCATACGATTAAGTCTGGCTTGATACGCTTTGGCTTGTGCTATTAAACTTTCTTGTTTTTTATTTAAACGTTTTACCTCTAACTGCCAACGTTCTTTGTATTGCGCTACATCTATTTTGACTTCTTCATGAGCAATATGTGAAACCGCGACTGTGCCTTGGTCTAACAATTTTTTCTGGGCGTTATAGGTTAATAACGCTCGCTCATGATTAAGTTTTTCATTAATAACGGCGGCTTCTTGGTCTAATAATTCTGAAGCTAATGATACGTTTAGCGCATTAGTTTCAGCGACCATCTCTTCTAATTGCCACTTAGTTTCTTCTAACTGCTGAATTAATTGTGGGTTAGATAATTCCAGTAATAGATCGCCTTTTTTTACCTTGGCACCGGCTTTTATTAAAATACGTTCAACACGTCCTGCAACGTTTGTAGCTACCCAGCGAATATCCTTAGGAACAAGTATGCCAACACCACGTACACTTACGTTAAATTGGCCACGCTGAACTTCTGCAGTAAGTAATTTAGCTTTATCAACATGATATACCGAGGAATTACCTAATAGATTAACTACTAGAGTAAACACAACACCACTGATGGCAGCAATAGAAAACCACTTTGTATAATGCCTTTTTTGCTTTTGCTTTGAACGAACAATATCCATAACTGAACCGATTAATAATACATGACTGTGATAGAGCAATCGTCATACCAAAAATATATTTAACTTTATTTACAGTTGGTTAGTTACAAAACAGTTACAATCTTGAGGCTTTAGTCTCGATATCGAAACTTGATTATTTATTAAAAATTTCGATTTCGAGATTAACAGTGTCAATTATGTACATTGATAACGCTAAGAGCTGAGAAATTAAATAGTAAGTATGTGCATGTGATAGTTAACATTTATTATGAAGAAAGTATTACAAGCTAAGTGATACGACCACTATAAATACACTTTCTATCAAGTATAAACAGCGTGAATAATGCTTATTTAGTCAAATGATTCGTAGTAGACAGAAAATCAGGTAAAATAGAGGCAAAATTTGTCCTTGCTAATCGAAAAATTATTAGCATTTTATAATTGCCTGAGAGAGTATCGAATGAGCCTGTATTTAGAATATATAGCAGAAATTGAAAGCCGTAAGAATGAGCTAGGACTAGCACCTAAGCCAATTGATGGCGCTGAGTTATTATCAGAAATCATTGCTCAAATTAAAGAGCAAGGCAACGAGTACCGTGAAGATTCACTTAACTTCTTCATCTACAACACCTTACCAGGTACAACAAGTGCTGCGGGTGTAAAAGCTGCATTTTTAAAAGAAATCATCCTAGGTGAATCTGTAGTTGCAGAAATTACACCAACGTTTGCTTTTGAATTACTTTCTCACATGAAAGGTGGCCCTTCAATTGAAGTACTACTTGATCTTGCTTTAAGTGATGATGCATCACTATCAGCTCCAGCTGCTGACGTACTGAAAACACAAGTATTTTTATACGACGCAGATACAGCTCGCCTTGAAACCGCTTTTAAAGCAGGTAATACCGTTGCTAAAGATATTTTAGCAAGCTACGCCCAAGCTGAGTTTTTCACTAAATTACCTGACATTGAAGAAAAAGTTGAAATAGTTACTTATATTGCCGGTGAAGGCGATATCTCAACTGATTTACTTTCTCCTGGTCATCAATCTCACTCTCGTGCTGACCGTGAATTACACGGTAAATGTATGATAACCCCTGAAGCACAAGAAGAAATTCAAGCGCTACAAGCTAAGCACCCTAATGCGAAAGTAATGCTTATCGCTGAAAAAGGCACTATGGGTGTTGGCTCTTCACGTATGTCAGGTGTGAACAACGTAGCACTTTGGGCAGGTAAAAAAGCAAGTCCTTACGTACCATTTATTAACATTGCACCAGTAGTTGCTGGTACAAATGGTATCGCTCCTATCTTCCTAACAACTGTTGATGTAACTGGTGGTATTGGTCTTGATCTTAAAAACTGGATTAAGAAAGTAGACGCTAGTGGCAATGCAGTTGTTGACGAAAATGGCGATGCTGTATTAGAAGAAGCATACTCTGTTGCAACAGGTACAGTCTTAACTATTAATACTAAAACACAGAAATTGTTCAATGGCGATAAAGAGCTAGTTGACGTATCTTCAGCATTTACGCCACAAAAACAAGAATTCATGAAAGCGGGTGGTTCTTACGCGGTTACATTTGGTAAGAAATTACAAACATTTGCCGCAGAAGCATTAGGTGTTGAAGCACCTGTTGTTTACGCAGCATCTAAAGAGATTTCACATGAAGGCCAAGGCTTAACAGCGGTAGAGAAAATCTTTAATCGCAACGCAGTTGGTGTGGCTTCAGAAACGCCATTACATGCAGGCTCTAACGTTCGTGTTAAAGTGAATATTGTTGGCTCACAAGACACCACTGGCCCTATGACATGTCAGGAATTAGAAGCGATGGCTGCTTCTACTATTTCTCCCATTGTTGATGGTGCATTCCAATCAGGTTGTCACACAGCCTCTGTATGGGATAGCAAAGCAAAAGCGAATACTCCTAAGCTGATGGCATTCATGAACAAGTTTGGTTTAATCACAGCCCGTGATCCAAAAGGTGTTTATCACTCAATGACTGACGTTATTCATAAAGTATTGAATGACATTACCATTGATGACCGCGCTATCATCATTGGTGGTGACTCACATACGCGTATGTCTAAAGGTGTCGCGTTCGGTGCCGATTCAGGCACAGTTGCTATCGCTCTTGCAACAGGTGAATCAGCCATGCCAATCCCTGAGTCTGTTAAAGTTACTTTCAAAGGTAACATGAAAGGCCACATGGATTTCCGTGATGTTGTTCACTCAACTCAAGCGCAAATGCTTAAGCAATTTGGCGGAGAAAACGTATTCCAAGGTCGTATCATTGAAGTGCATATCGGTACGTTGATGGCTGACCAAGCGTTTACTTTCACTGATTGGTCTGCAGAAATGAAAGCGAAAGCGTCAATCTGTATTTCAAACGATGATACATTAGTTAAATCTATCGAGCTTGCTAAGAGCCGTATCCAAATTATGATTAACAAGGGTATGGAAAACGAAGCAGGTACATTAGCGGGTTTAATTACCTTAGCTGATAAACGTATTAAAGAAGTTAAATCAGGCGCTCAACCAGCATTAGCACCAGATGATGCTGCTAAGTACTATGCAGAAGTTGTTGTTGACTTAGATGCAATCGATGAACCTATGATTGCTGACCCTGATGTAAACAACGAAGATGTTTCTAAGCGTTACACTCACGATGTTATTCGTCCTGTATCATATTACGGTGACAAATCTGTTGATTTAGGTTTTGTTGGCTCTTGTATGGTTCATAAAGGTGACATGCAAATCGTTGCACAGATGTTACGCAACCTTGAAAAACAAAACGGTACCGTAGAGTTTAAAGCACCATTAGTTGTTGCTGCACCAACTTACAACATTGTTGATGAGTTAAAAGCTGAAGGCGATTGGGAAATTCTACAAAAATACGCTGGTTTTGAGTTTGATGATGCAGTTCCTAAAAATGCTGCCCGTACTAAGTACGAAAACATCTTATATCTAGAACGCCCTGGCTGTAACTTATGTATGGGTAACCAAGAAAAAGCTGAACCAGGTGATACGGTAATTGCTACTTCAACACGTTTATTCCAAGGTCGTGTTGTTGCTGATACTGCAGAGAAAAAAGGTGAATCTTTACTTGGTTCATCAGCCTTAGTTGTGCTTTCATCAGTTCTTGGTCGCTTCCCAACTATGGAAGAGTACAAGAGCGCAGTAGAAGGTATCGACTTAACTAAGTTCACTCCTCCTACAGAAGAGATGACGACTCAGTTCATTCCAGTTAAAAGAGTATAAAGCTAATCCACAACCCAGTTTTTCTTCATGAATAACTGGGCCAAACTAGCAATAGCTATAAACGAACAGCTAAAGGGTTACTTAACAGTAACTCTTTTTTTTTGTCCAATAAAATAGAATTGGCTATTTTATTGGACATTGATTAATACCAATTACATTAAATTATTGCCCACTTGTGCCAGTTAAAATACCCCAAGAATTCGTTGCTCTCAATTCCAATAGCCAGCTATTGCTCAATCGAGCGCCTTACCTTGATTTATTTTTTCTTCGCACAACAAGATCACAAACTTAATGGAATTGGTATAAGTTATTTAGTTTTTGCACACTCAAGCTTAGCGGTTAAGTTTGGCATGATGAAATTAGGTGATGCGCGTGGATAATCGAAGCTCTCAACACCTGTAAGTAGCTCTAGCTTATAGCCATACTGACCACAAATTAAATACCCTCTACGTAGTAAAAATGCCGACAAACGTTCAAAGCTAACCTTGTTATTGGGAATAATTTCTAATTGATAGTTATTGTCGTCAAATTTTGTTTTTTTAAATTGTAGATGATGATCAAAATCCCATTCTGACTTTGTTTGACCATTTTCGAGTACTGTGGGTCCTGCACAAGCTGAAAGAAGGCTCGTAACTAAAACGAACGTTACTCCCTTTAGTGTTAGCTTTTCTACTATTCTTTCCATGGCTATTCCACCTTATTAAATGCTAATTATCACTTTAACAGAAAGAACCTCTCGTTAAGAGCCTACCTTGGTTAAATGCTCTCCTAGCAAGTATCTTCGTACCAAAAGCAACCTACACTTAAAGTATCTTTTTTGAGTAGATGGTTGTGGTTGTCAATGTTCCAATAGCCTACTTATTATTTGCCACCCATGAGTAAAATAAACCTGTCAGTACTTTCAGTAAAAAAACATCGTCAAAGGCAACTTAGCTAAAGCCCACAGTTAAGAATAAAACTATATCGTCAAATTGAAATACAGTATACCATAGTATTTATACTACAATTAAGTCACCCGATTAGAGAATATAGTTATGACCCAAACTCATCTGTGGTTAAGAGCAGAAAGCAAGCCACAAGAACAACGCACAGCATTAACACCTCAAAGTGCCAAACAGTTACTTGAAGCGGGCTTTAAAGTAACCGTTGAATCATCACGCCAAAGTATCTTTCCTCTAGATGAGTACCAGAGCACAGGTGTTGACACAGCACCTGAAGGAAGTTGGGTAAATGCGCCAACGGATGCCATTATTTTAGCGTTGAAGGAACTACCAGAAGATAAGTTCGCACTGTCCCATAAACATATTTATTTTGCTCACGCTTATAAAGAGCAAGAAGGCTGGCGAGAACTGCTTAATCGCTTTACCCAAGGACAAGGGCAATTATTAGATCTTGAATATTTAGTCGATGATAATAATCGGCGCATCGCTGCTTTTGGATATTGGGCTGGTTTTGCCGGTGCAGCTTTAGGTGTTATGGCATGGTTAAACCAACAAGCTAAAATAACGCCACCTTTGGCTGATATAAGTTCATATGCGAGCCAGCAGGTTTTATTAAAAGAATTGTCTAATTCACTCGCGAAAAGTAGCAAAAAACCTAAGGTTTTAGTCATTGGTGCTAAAGGTCGAAGCGGCTCTGGTGCTGTAGCTTTAGCTAAAGAGCTTGGTCTAGAAACTGTTGACTGGGATATCGAAGAAACTAAAAAAGGTGGGCCATTCTTAGAGATACTCGCTATGGATGTTTTAGTTAACTGTGTCTTTATTAATGATGATTTACCACCTTTTATCACAAAAGAATTATTGGAGGATAGCAACCGCACGTTATCAACGATTGTCGATGTTAGTTGTGATCCTTACGGTAGTTACAACCCACTACCTATTTATCATCAATGTACAACTTTTAAATCACCGTGTATTTCAATCATTGCTGGTGATAACCCTTTAAACTTAATCGCTATTGATCATTTGCCTTCGCTATTACCAAAAGAAAGTAGTGAAGATTATGGCCAACAATTAGTACAACACTTATTAACTCTAAATGATCAAAGCCAAGGGGTTTGGCCTAAAGCATTAGATTTATTTAACAACAAAACAGCCGCACTTTAAAGTAGCCGCACCCTATAACAAAATAAGGAATCATTATGTCAGCAACCATTCATTGGCTTGGCGCCGGTCTATCTTCTATTCCGGGTATCGAAAAATTAGCACATGATAACCGTAAAGTAATTGTCTGGAATAGAAGCTTAGGAAAAGCTCAAACAGCACTTAACAATGTTATCGATAAAGTAGAAATAAAAGCACTAGAATGGACATCGTTAACTGACAGTGTAGTAGCCGGTGATATTTTAATATCTATGTTACCAGCCACTATGCATATACAAGTTGCAGAGTTGTGTTTGGCTAAAAAAGCGCATTTTGTTTCAAGTAGCTATATTGCACCTGAAATGCAGGCATTACATGATAAAGCAAAAGAATCATCACTGTGTTTCGTTAATGAAGTTGGCTTAGATCCTGGATTAGATCATTTATTAGCCCACGCCCTCGTTGATAATTACAAAAGTAGTGAGCAATATAGTAGTAATAACGAATTATATTTCCGCTCTTACTGTGGCGGTTTTCCAAAAGTTGCTAATGATTTTAAATACAAGTTCAGCTGGTCACCACTGGGCGTACTGAAAGCGTTAAAATCACCGGCAAAATGGTTAGAGAATGGCAACGTAGGAACTTCGAATGCCCCTTGGGAAGCATTAGCCGATTACAGCATTGATTTAGCCAATGGCCGTGAAACATTTCAATGTTATCCCAATAGAGATTCATTGCCTTTCATGACCCAATATCAACTTGAAAATGAAAATGTACAACAGTTTGTCCGTGGTACATTACGTTTAGCGGGTTGGTCAGATGCATGGGCAGGATTATTTGATAAAGTTGCAACGCTCACATCATCAGCCTCCGCTGAAACAGCAGAGCAAGAATTGAAAACCATTAGTGAAGAGTTAGAGCGCAAATACAGCTACGCTGAAAATGAACCAGATCGTGTAGTATTGCATGTTGAATTAGTCGCTAAAAATGCCGGTGAAAATGTGTGGCAGCAAAGTTACTTGCTTGACTCTTGCGGTAACGAAAAAGGTCAAGCAATGGCTCGCCTTGTTTCTATTCCGGTAAGTTTTGCTATTGAGTCAGTAATAGATGGCACGGCGAAAAAAGGGGTAAGTGCTGCTCCTCACCAAGCCGATGAAGTGGCTAAGTGGATGGACAAACTTGCTGATATTGGTGAAGTGATCACTCTTAAGAAAATATAATCTTTTACCTATAAATAAAAAGCCTGCTAGTTAGTCAAGCCGTTTACTTAAAATGTTGCTAATTGCTTACTTTTTATAATAAATCACCATACTTAAGGTAGTTAACTTAATTATGGTGATTTTTTTTGAGAAATAAATCTTGCCAGAGGGATTGAAGAGCGAGTGCAACAGTTAATCGCCTGAAAACTTAAGGAAAAGAGTTTATACCTTGCTACAGATAGGTAAGTTCAAATTATTAATTGGACAAAGAGAAGATAAGCGCAATACCGAGCTACATGGTATTGGCACTTGTTATAACTACATCGAAAAAATGATAAAGTTGAAACTCCTACTATGCAACTTTGTTTGGCTAAAGGACCTACTGCCCCTGAGAAAATCATTTTTTGAAAATACGATTAAAAGGAAGTATCTCATTGAATCAAAAGATTAAAAAATCCCCATCAATCATATTTATTATTACAGTGTGTTTATATCTACCATTTATTGAAAGCTGGTTTGGCGGGACACTGTGGGGATTAAATTGGGAATCACCAGTCTTTATGGCTCAACTGGGAGATAAATTAAGATTATTTAAGCTATTCCTTGTTATTTTAGGTGTTGCTTTGCTAATAATTAAATATAAAAATATTAGAGATACTATCAACCAAACTAACTTTAACAATGTCTTTATAGTTTCTGGTTATTTGATTGCCGCAGTTCAAATCCCTTTACTTTGTTTAGGTCTTTTATTAGAAGGGGTATCATCCTCAAACCTGAATTATTTGCACAAAGAAAAAGCCTTTAATGGCCGATCAATCTATGTATATACAGCAGATCCGGGAGCAATGGGAAAGGCTTATCATTATTTCTACTTAAAATGCCAACGTCCTTTGAATCGCTATGAGCTTAAGTTAATTAAAAAGACAGGCTGGATGTATGAATTTAGCTTTGAAGTGCAAGAAAATAATTTAATAATTACAGATAAAAGCGAAAACGGTAATGCTCATGTTTTTGACATAACGAATTTTACTTGTAACACTAAAACTTAGGTTTTGACTTTCATTTGAAATAAAGAAACTACATAAAAATCACCACAAAAGTATCAGTACTTACTTTAAAAACAAGCCTCTAATCACAGTTCCACTTTAAGTAAACGGCCTGCTAGTTAGCAGGCCGTTTACTTAACATGAAGCTATTCACTATTTATCGAATGCCGTTAATTAAGCACTGATATACCTAGTTTCAGTACACGAATAAAATCATCCACATCTGTGTTATTAAATGCCAACGGCGGCTTAATCTTCAAGATATTGTAGTAGCGGCCTTCTGTACTTAATAAAATATTATGCTCTTTAAAAAACTCTACTAATTGCCCTGTTTTATCAGTGGCTGGTTCTTTGGTTTCTCTGTTTTTAACTAACTCAACACCAATAAATAAACCTAAGCCACGCACATCACCAATAAGTGAAAATTCGTTTTGAACTTGCTTTAATTGCTCCATAAAATACGCACCAGTTACCAGAGCATGCTGTTGCAAGTTTTCGTCGGCAATAACATCTAACACAGCGCTACCAATTGCACATGACACTGGGTTACCACCAAAGGTATTGAAGTACTCCATACCGTTTACAAAAGCATCTGCAATAGCTTGTGTCGTAATAACAGCCGCCATTGGATGACCATTACCAATAGGTTTACCTAAGGTAACAATATCAGGAGTAACACCTTGGGTCTCAAAAGCCCACATGTGACTGCCAACGCGGCCAAAACCTACCTGCACTTCATCTGCAATACATACTCCGCCAGCAGCTCTTACTTGCTGATACACAGCCGGTAAATAACCGTCTGGCATAATAATTTGCCCAGCTACGCCTTGTAGGGATTCACAAATAAACGCGCTTGGCTTATTCCCTTGCTCGGCAATGTTACTTAATGCCTTGCCAACACTGCTAGCATAAGCGCTTGCTGTTTCAGCGCTATTACCAAGATGTGTACCACGATATGGATCAGGTAAGTCTACAATATGCACATAGTCAGCAGCACCAGCACCTCCTGGTCCATCAAACTTATAAGGGCTGGCTTCAATACAGGCATTGGTATTGCCATGATAAGCACCATCCACCACTAATAACTCTGTGCCTTTGCTATAGTTTTTAGCTAAGCGAAAAGCCAGTTCATTGGCCTCACTGCCTGAATTTACCAACATACATACTGATAACTCTTCTGGCATAGTAGACAAAAGCTTTTCAGCATAATTAACAATATTATCGTGTAGATAACGAGTATTAGTATTAAGCTTACCAAGCTGCTCTTGACCTGCGGCAACCACTTTAGGGTGACAATGACCAACATGACAAACATTGTTAACCATGTCTAAATACCGTCGACCTTGTTCATCAAAAAGATATGCACCTTGACCACGAACAATTTTAAGCGGCTGTTGATAACTTAAGCTGAGTGTTTTTCCTAAATGTTTTTTACGAAAAGTAGTTATATCAGTTTTACTTTTTCCGCTATCAGTATCAAAACCACAAGCTAAACGAAGCTGGCACAAAACCGCATATGAATTCTGTTTTTTAAGCTGTTTTAATAAATGCCATGCTGGTTTTGCTGAAATGAGTAAATACTCATTATCTGGCTGAGCTTTAATGGCTTGTGCAGAGTTACACACACTCACACATAGTCGTAAAGCGATAAGTGATAACAACACCTCCAGCTCTGTTACCGTTAAGTTGTGATGCTGATGATAACTGCCAACAATACTCACCAATGCACAAATGGGGTCAGCTTGTTTCATTAACGCATAAGCACAGGTGATTGCCAACTCATTGATAACATGACTAAATACCATATCACCAAAATCAATTAAACCAGTTACGCTAGTGGCGCATTCAGTACTGTTAACAAGTAAGTTATAGTCATTCGCATCGTTATGTATAACACCTTGGCGACATTGAGAAAGTAGCGACATAGTTTGCGTTTGATAAATACCAAGGAAGTACTCAACTAAAACTTGTTCTGATGAACTGAGCAAATGCTTCTTGGTCTGGCAAATGCCAAAACCATGAGCTAAATCCCATTCAAAAAATCGATAGGCGCCAGCATGAGAGAAATTAGCTAAACCATTATTGATGCCTGCGATAAACTGACCAAGGGACTGCCACAATTCAGTGTTATGTTTTTCACTATTACTGTCCGCATAAAATCCGCCTTCTAAATAGCTCAACACTCTTAAATTAAAGCAAATACCGCGCTCGTCGGTTATCACAGTTAATTGACCTTCTTGTCTATTCGCTAAGACATTAGGTACCGCTAATTCTTTGTTAGTTAAATGAACCATAGCAGCATTTTGCATAGTTAATGTTAAAGAGCTCTCAGCAGAGTTTGCTACTTTAACAATGTATTTATCACCAGTAACCGTGGTTAATAATAAGTTTTGATCGCAATAACCTGCAAGCGGCTTTAGCGTGCCAGATAATTGATAATTGTCTGCTAATAGTTGTAATAATTGAGTGTCAGAGAATTTTGGCGTAACACCACTATCTTGTTCGACCTGAAGTGCTTGGTTCATTATTTTTTCTCCATTGTAGTTAGCAATGTTGCAATAGCCGTTTCACCGACAAAGGGAACTAAGGTAAAACCATACTGATAACTCTTAGCAGGTAAACGATATTGCTCATGAACTAATCGTCCCCAAGAAGTATCACCACCAACTCCCATTTGCTTGTGGTCCAAGTTAACGGTCACTAAATTACGCATTAATAACTCGCCGCCATGTTTAGTGGTAACAGGTACTAGACCTGAAGCTGAAGCACTACCATCCTTACCTGCTATAAAGTCTATATCTTCTTGCAAGTAGGGCCAAGCACTGACACTTAAAAGTTTATCGCCGACACTCAGCAAACCTGCTCCTGATGGTGCTGTAATCGTTAGCCAACGTACATCTGTTTTATTGGCGTTTTCTTGTGGTCTTGAATAATGGTGTATCTGCTCTTTTATTGGCAATTGATAAATACCAACAGCCGCAGAGGTTTTTCTATCAGCATAACTTTCATGAGGTCCACGGCCATACCAGCGAATAAATTGATAATCACCAGGCATAATAAGCTGCATGCCTATTCGAGGAATATCTGGCAACTCTTGATTTTCTGCCAAGTTCAAGGCGCTGCTAACGTGCACATTGCCATTAATTGAAACTTGATAACTTACTTGATAATCACCTTTAAAATGCTTGCTGTTATAAACAGCTGTTACAACTACATCGGCTTGCGCTTTGCTTACCGATGGTGAAATAATTCGCTGACTTGAAAGCTTAGTAAGTTGTAAACTATTGGCCGCTTCTTGCCAAATTTTTGCTCTTTTTTGTAGACCATTCCCTAAATCATTATCTGTTGGTGCTCGCCAAAAGTTAGCTTTAAATGGTTGGCTTACTAAATCTGAAATTATTGGTTTTCCTAAATAATCATAACGCTGCAACCAACCTGATTTTTGCTCAAAAGCAATTACCACCTTATCATTACTGATAGTGATACTTTCATCACCTTGCGTTAACGTTAATGCTGTCCCCTCTTTCTTTGCTACTTTTGTGACCTTGTGCTTAAGCAAACTTACTTTAACAGGTAACTTAAACTGCTCAAAAGCGACTTCATGGCCTTTATCTAACAGTGGTTTAGGCTCATTAACTATCATTTTCAGGGTAATGAAATATTCTTTATCACTCTGTTTAGGTAGGTAAGATAATATGTTATTTAAAGTAACTGTTTTAGTTTCACCTGCGGCAATATCAGGCATACCTTGATGACCTTGAGTGATGGCTACACCACCTCGGATTAATTGCCATTGCAAGTCATAGGAATTTAAATTACTAAAAGTAAATTTATTAGTAATAGAGAACTTTGCTTTTGCTAAGTCTAAAGCTTGAAATCTAACTGGCTGATAAACTTTTTTTACTTCAAACAGGTGCGGATGGGGTTCACGATTTGGATTTACTAAACCGTTATTTAAAAAATTACCATCGCTTGGTAAGTCAGGATGGAAATCTTTACCATAGGCCCAGTATTTTACACCATTGCTATTGGTGTACTCTAAAGATTGGTCTACCCAATCCCAAATAAAGCCGCCTTGTAACACGTCAAACTTTTCAATAACGTCCCAATAATCTTGTAAGTTACCTACTGAATTACCCATAGCATGAGCATATTCAATCATAATACTCGGACGATGAGGTTTAGATTTAGCATACTTTTCTAAACGTTCAATTGAAGGGTACATAGGCGCAAATACATCGGTGTAATGTTCTTCGCCTGCAGGTTCATATTGAACAAGTCGACTGTCATCATTATCTTTTAACCATTGGTAAGTTGTCTCAAAGACCTTACCTTGACCTGCCTCATTACCTAATGACCAGATAATAATAGACGGGTGATTTTTATCACGTTCAAACATACGCTTGGTACGATCTAAATGAGCTGGTATCCAACTTACTTCATTACCCAATTGAGTTTTTTCATCAATAGCTAATGGATGTGATTCAATATTGGCTTCATCGATAACATACATACCGTATTTATCTGTTAGATCGTACCAATAAGGGTCGTTAGGATAATGGCTTGAGCGTACAGCATTGATATTAAATTGCTTCATAAGCTTAATATCTTGTTCCATTAAGGCTTTACTCACAACATGACCATGTAGTGGCGACGTTTCATGTCTATCAACACCACGGATATAAATAGCCTTACCATTCACGGTTAGCTGACTATTTATCACCTCAATATGTCTAAAACCTATATCGTCTTTAACCACTTCTAACACTTGACCATTACTGTCAGATAATGTCATTAGTAAAGTATATAAATTAGGTATTTCAGCACTCCATAACCTTGGCTGCTTAAATTCACCAGTAAATTGAATTTGACCAATTTTATCTGCGCCTACCGAGATTGATTTATCCCCTGACAAGATAACTTTATAATGATTAAGTGGGTCTAATAGCTGATAAGTTAATTTAAGATTTTTAGCCGCTTGTTTAGCTTTATTCTTTACATCGATTTCAGCACTGAAATGAGCCTTGCTGAAATCCTTACTTAACTTTGGCTTAGCATGAAAATCAAAAATTTGTTGTTGGTCACGGATAAAAAGATATACATCGCGCTCTATGCCTGAGATCCGCAGCATATCTTGGCTTTCAAGGTAACTAGCATCTGTCCAGCGACGAATTTGCAGAGCAAGTAAGTTTTCATCACTGTTAATGTATGGTGTTAAATCAAATTCAGCAGGTGTTTTTGAGCCTTGGCTAAAGCCGACCTTTTTACCATTAAGCCAAACATCTAGAGATGATTTTGCCGCCCCCACATGAAGGTATACTTGTTTGTTCTTCCAATGACTTGGTAGAGTAAACTGCTTACGATAAGAGCCAATAGGATTATAATCTGTTGGTGCATCTGGCCAAGTAGTACTAAAAGGAAAACGTTCATCTAAATAGATAGGATAACCAAAGCCTTCTACTTCCCAATTGCCAGGGACAGGAATTTGTGACCACTTTGAGTCATCAAATTTAAGCTGTTCAAAACCTAACGGCTTATTTTTAGGTGATCTTTGCCAATCAAATTGCCATAAACCATTAAGTAATATAAAACGTTCACTTTGCTGTTTATTATCAACTAGTGCGGATTTTTTTGATGCAAAAGGAAATAAGCTGGCATGGGGATCTAGCTTATTAATTGCGAATACTTTGTGATCTTGCCATGGCGGCCTTGTTTGCTCGGCAAATATACTCCCCGCAAATAAAGTGACGACAAGAGTAAAAAATACTACACTAGCTTTCATAGATAAACACCAAATTGTATACAATAGTATTAATAATACAAATAAGAGTTGGCTTGTTCAAGTGTTTTACTCTAAGTTTTAATACTTGAGTAAAATGCAGAAGAGCTGAGCGCCCTAGTGCTTTATTTATACTTTTTATAACAAACTTCGCTTACAGCGTTCTTTCTTACTCATTTAACTTAGGCAAACATCATGGAAATTTCCCACCGTAACCTCACTCAGCAATTAGTCCATGAGTTAGGTAAAGCAATACTACAAGGGAAGTATAATGATAATAAACTACCATCAGAAGCCGACATTGCGAAGGAGTACGATATAAGTAGAACAGCTACTCGTGAAGCTATTAAAATGCTAACCGCTAAAGGCTTAATTAGCTCAAGACCAAGACAAGGTATTAAAGTACAGGATATAAAACACTGGAATTTATTTGATAGTGATGTTTTAAGATGGGTGCTTTTGGGTAAACCTGATTTATACATGTTAAGACATTTTTTAGATGTACGGTTGGCCATTGAGCCAGCAGCAGCGTCTTTAGCAGCGAGGTATGCTTCTGATGACGAAATCATTAATATAGAAACGAGTTTGTCAAAATTGAAATTTGAAGGTTCAGGTTATGATGATACCCATCAAGCTGATATTGATTTTCATAAAAGCATTTTATTTGCCAGTAACAATCCATTCTTTATTCAATTACAAACTTTTGTAGAAACCGCTTTAAAAGTAAACTTGCACTTTACTAAACGTGCTGATGCGGTAAGTGAAAAAGAATACCAAGAGCATGTTGATATCTTTAACTGTATTAAAGCAGGTGATGAGCAAGGTGCTTTTGATACCGCAGCGAAAACAACTAAGTTAACCATATCATTGGTGAATGACAAAATTGCAGCATTAGAATTGCACAAATAATGAAGACTAGTAACAGAAAAAGGAGCTAGTCTTCAATATTAATCAATATTTTTGACAATGAACGAACTGAACTAGCTTTGTATTGGCAGTTCCACCAATTTAAAGCTAGTTTTGGGTTCACCAAAGACATAAATACTACAATTTTCCCAACTGGCTGGTAGCTTCCACGTACTATTTTCTTCTATGGTATATACATGACGTTTATTAGCACACCGGACATCCAAGGTATGTAAAAAGCCACTAACCTCGGTTAGTGAAAATTCTTTTCTCACCAACGCAGTACTCCAAAAATTATTTTTGATCTTAGCTGCAATAACAAGATTTTTATCACTATTTATAAGATCCTCTACTTGTGCCATAGTTTGAGCCAATTGTTCAAGGTAAGGTTCGGCTGCAGCTAACTTTTGTAAGTCTTCATATGTTGAAAAAGCAGCCTGAAATTTATTTAATTCTATTTCTAGGCTGAACACTTGATAAAGCACAGATAATTTTTGCTGTTCAGTAGCTAAACTTTCTAAAGCATTGGCAACTCGATTTAAATGAAAGAGCTGTTTAGCTTTATTTCCTTGCTCTTTAGCGTAATCCGCAGACAACCAATTAAGATAATTACTTTCAGATAAATGCATATATTTATCTTTGTTCATCTGAGTGATAAGTGCCTCTAAAGTAACAAAATCTTTAGCTGCTAAAGCCGTACGAGCTTTTTTATAGCGGCTAATAAATTTCCTGCTGGCTCCTGTCGTGTGTTTGCCCATTTTAAAATTAAGTTTGACCATATTGACACATTGCGGGATAGCCTTGCCATTCTCCATTGCTGGTTTATAGCGCCATTTTTTTGCAGCGGTTGTTGCAGCTCTGGTTAAATCTTTACTGCCAGATGATCCTTTGACAATGATATCCTGAACACTACCCTCTTCATCAATGACAAAGCTCAATATTGCCCAACCTTCCCTACCCTGTCTTGCCGCCGATATTGGATATTTAGGCGCAATTCGCTCAATAGGCTCTGGCACCACAATAGTAGATAAGTGCTTAGAAAGTTCCGCACCATTCACACTATTGCTAAGGCTAAAGGTTATGGCTATTGTGATAAGGCTGACCAATTGTTTGTAAGTCATCGTTAAGTCCTTTTATTACCGGTTTATGCTTTATAAGGTAAAACTTTAACAAAGTAACAGTGTCTGGTCTATAACCACTATAAACACCTCACGTTATTAAGGTTTCCCGCTGTGAGTTACAGAACAAAACTGGAAAATACAGATTCACAATCAAAAAAAGGATAATTAATTCGTTACCATTAATTATCCTTTTTTACTTTTATACCCAACTTTTGTACAATGTTGGCATAACAACGTTGTAATTGTTAACTACTTGTTAAATGAATTTATGACAACGTAATAAATTATAAGAAAATCGCAGTGCCTCGCTAACTTCCTTTAGCTATCCGCATTGCCAACAGATTTTAATAAATCCAGCAGTAAGCTGTTGGTTGTAAATTAAATAATAAGAAGAATAGTATGCAATCAAATAAAAATAATTACTGGCAGTATATTCGCGCTCTAACTTTCACTGGCCTAAGTGTGATGACACTTTTTAGTTTCATGGCGAACTCAATGGCTATAACAGATGACATGAGCCCGGCAGTTACTAGTGAATATAAAAAGCTGCTAGACTCGCAAAATTGGCCAAAAATGCACACTAAGTTAGCGTTGATGGATAACCCTTACTCAATATTTTATAAAACAATCAAAAAGAAGCTGAAAAAAGAAGCTGAAGCGGGTCAAAGAAGACGTTTAATGACCCATGAAGAAAGCATGCTTTCTGCTAAAAAGAAGCGTTTTGATTACTGCCAAGCATCAGTACCATTTTTTGTCGATTTCGCACAAAGAGCATATGACTTATCAACACTTGAAAATAACCCGCTAACTAAAGACAAACTTATGACGGGTAATGGAGTTAAATATCCTTTTACTAAGCAAGAAACCAATAATGCCAATTTTAGACCTGCGCAAATTGCGCTAACACTAGGTTGGAAATACCAAGGTAAAGGTGAGCAATATGCAGAGGCATTTCTGGCAAACTGTTTAGCAATTCCCGTTGACTTATATTACAAAGAAGATAAATTTTAATAATAAACTCTATTTTAGAATCAATTATTTTAGGTAGGCAATTGATTCTAAAACGACTTTTTTACTTAGTAATCCTGCGGTTAAATTTTCGTTAATTTTAACTGTTATCAGGTTGCCCCTTCCATGTTATTCAGCTTGATACCATCAATAGCCCAAGCAAAATAACACCTGTCTATTATTCGAAGAATGCCTTAACCTTAAATTAAGTACAAATAGACACACAAGCGTAACCATAAATCGCCCAAGAGTTACATCTTCGATATTTCAATCTTATTCATTTGTATCATTGTTGATACAAATGTTAAACAAATGGGTACGCCAGAGCTGTGATAACCAAGGTACATTAACTTCTCTTTAACAGGTAATAAATTCGAGGTTGCCATGAAAAAATATATACTACTTACAAGTTTACTGAGTATTGTTACCAGCGCAAACGCGCAAAACAATGCAGATTTTTCAAATGAACAGTGGCTTACTACCCAACTGAGCAACAAGCACAATAAACTCAGCAATGGCAAATCTGTCAATAAAAAGACTTTCGATATCAATATTGCCGAATTAGAGCAATTGACTAGAGAAAACAGCTCCCTGCTTATTGACTTACCTCTACCAACAGGGGACTTTGCTCAGTTTAAACTTACCCCCTCAGCAGTAATGACTGGCGAGTTAGCTGAAAAATATCCATCAATAAAAACTTATACAGGCTATCAAGTAAATAACCCTGATCATTCAGGGCGATTTGATATTACTCCGCATGGTTTTCATGGGGTTTTTAATTATGAGAAAGAAAAAGTCTACATAGAACCGATTAGTCGAGAGAATAACCATCAATATCAGAGTTATTTTAAAAAAGATGCTCAACCATTAACTAAAGAGGCGACAGGACGTAGATTAGCCCCGAGAAAAAATTCATTACCTTCATTCCCGCTAAAAAATATAGCTCGAAGAACAATGAAAAAGACAGCCAATGAATTAGTCACTTATAAAATTGCGATGGCAACCACTGGAGAATATAGTAGTTTCCATGGTGGCACTAAAGAAAAGTCGCTCGCCGCTATAGTAACCTTACTTAACAGAGTGAATGAAGTTTACAGTAGAGACTTGGCAATTCAGTTTGAACTAGTTGCAAATAATGACGCGATTATCTATTTAGATGCATCTACTGACCCCTTTAAAAATACCGATGAAGATATTGATACTGTGAGCCAAGTTATTAATAGCGCCATAGGCGAAAATAATTATGATATCGGCCACTTGGTTGGCACTGGCGGTGGTGGTTTAGCAAGTTTTGCTGTTGTCTGCTCTGCTTCAAAAGCAGAAGGCATTACCGGTAGTGATAGTCCAACAGCAGATGCCTTTCATATAGATTATGTGGCCCACGAAATTGGTCATCAGTTTGGTGCGGAACATACCTTTAATGGTAGCCAAGATGCTTGTGAAGGCAATAGAGTAGCAACCAGCGCTTATGAGCCGGGTAGTGCATCTACGATTATGGGCTATGCCGGGATTTGTGCTGATCAGAATTTACAAAATGGTTCGAATCCATATTTTCATATTCATTCAATTGACCAAATGAGCGAGTTTAACCAGCAAATTAGCGCTTCATGTGGCGTTAAAAAACAGCTTAATAATACTGCGCCAGTTGTTAACGCTGGAAATGACTATACTATCCCTGCTCGTACACCATTTACACTAACGGGTTCTGCAACTGATGTAGACGGTGACACCTTGTCTCATAACTGGGAACAATTTGATTTAGGTGGTGCAACAAGTAGCAAAGCTGAAGATCAAACTGATGATGGTAGTAGACCATTATTTAAAACACTTTCTCCAACAGCAGATGCAAGTCGTACACTTCCTGCTATGGCAGACATATTAGCTAATAAACAAGTGTTTGGAGAAACATTACCGACAACAACCCGTGCGCTAAATTTCAGGTTAGTTGTTAGAGATAACAAAGGTAATGTAAGTGATGATGCAACAAAAATTAGTGTTATTACTAATCAGCAGGGCTTCAGCATCAACCAGCCAAGTAATTGGAATAGTACTAAACAATTAGTCACTTGGAATACGGCAGCCACTGAACAAGCACCTGTTTCATGTACACAAGTTAATCTAATGCTATCAGTGGATTCTGGATTAACGTTTAGCCAAACATTAGCAAGTAAAACAGCTAATGACGGCACTGAAGAAGTCAATATACCCGAATTAACAACCGATAAAGCACGATTAAAATTAACCTGTGAAAATAATATTTTCTTTGCTATTAACAAGCAGGACTTTGAGATAAACAATAAAAGTACTGCCAATACTCGTCCTACTGCAGTTGATGATCAAATAACGCTAGAACAAGATAAAGTAACCATAATAGACGTGTTAAGTAACGACATCACTACCGATGGTCAGAGTTTACAACTTAAAAGTGTTAACTATACAGGAGCAGGTAGTGTAACTATCGCTAATAATAAACTTAACTACTCACCGGCTACAGGTTTTGTTGGTAATGAACAGTTAACTTATACCATTTCAGACAGCAGCGGTGACCAAGCGACAGCAACACTAAAAATTACCGTGACAGCTAAAAAGACAGTTGTACCCACATCAAGCTCTTCTGGCGGTAGTATGTACTATCTATTATTGCTAACGGTTTTAGTCTTGAGAAATAGAGTTTTTAAAAGGATATAAAAATGAAAAAGTTACTCTGGTTAAATCTACTAATATTATCTGCTTGCGGTAGTGATATAAGTCAAAGCCCTCAAACAAAAGAAGCTGACTTATTGCCTAATGTCGCACAAGCAATTAATGAAGCTAAAGCAAATAAAGACTTTAGGTTAATGTACACACTTGGTAGAAACCCCGCCATACCGGGTTTTGAAAGTGAGAGTTTTTCGGCACTTAAAAAGCAATGTGGTATAAAACCTATTCATGGTACGGGTGATGTTATAAAAGGTCCAAGTGATAAACAAGAACGTAGAATTAAATATCAATTTGCCAAAGAATATAATACTAATATATATAACATTTGCAAAAAAAAAGAGCATAAGTAAAAGCTTATGAACAATGATATTCAGAGCAGTGAGACCATTTTAATTATTGATGATGATGCTGAGTTAACCTCACTCATCAGTCAATTCTTAACAATGAATGGTTATCAGGTAAGTGTGGAACATAACGGTGCCAATGCGCTAACCGCTGTCGCACAAATTCAACCTGATCTCATTGTTTTGGATCTTATGTTACCTGGCGTAGATGGGTTAACTATTTGTCGCCAATTAAAACCTGACTTCATTAATCCCATCATTATGTTAACTGCGTTAGATGATGATATAGATGAAGTTACCGGACTAGAAGTTGGCGCTGATGACTACCTATGTAAGCCAATAAAACCAAGAGTTTTATTGGCTCATATAAGAGCCCAGTTAAGAAGACAATCCCACCTTAAAAGCCTCACACCACAAGATATAAAAATTGTTAGTAATGGCTCTCTCACCATAGATATAAGAAAACGTATCGTTCGCTATAATGACAATGAGATCACCTTATCTAGTGCTGAATTCGATTTACTTTGGGTATTAGCAATGAATGCTGGCAGTATTATCTCAAGAGATGAGCTACATAAAGAGATATTCAAGTTAGATTATGACGGCTTTGATCGTTCCATTGACCTTAGGATTTCAAGACTAAGAAAGAAACTGGGCGACGATCCCAAAGAGCCAAAAATAATTAAAACGATTCGTAATAAGGGTTATTTACTTGCAAATTAGCAACACAAAACCAAGCACATTAGTGCTAGCTCTGCTGCTTTTTAATATGGCGATAGCCAGCTTATTAAATACCCATTTATATTACTCTCTGGAAACTTTTGTTTATAAGCAATATGAAAATTACTTATTGCAAGTGAAAGAGGCAATGCATCAAACCTTTAGTGATGCACCCAACAGTCAGTGGCAAAAACGAGCCATAATACTTGGGCAAATGTTTAATACTGAATGCCTACTTATCGATAGAACAACAGAAAATTTTTCTGCGGAAAACTATAAATTATTACAATTAAAACAAGCACAGTCGGGCCTCATTGATATTAGTACCGCTATTATCTATTACCCACTTGATAGTCACTATGTTGCAGAAATAGGGCCAATCTCATTCACTAACTGGCAAACCTTCTTACTTGATTGGTTTAGCTGGATCTGCGCACTTATGATCAATCTTCCGATAATATATTGGTATTTAACTTATATAGAAAAACATAAAAAAAACGTTTCTACTATGCTAGAAAATTTGCCTTATAATGTGAGTAATGACGAGCAAAGCATTTATGCAAAAATTAAAACACTCAATAAATTAATGCTTAACGCTCAACAAGAAAATTCAGAACGACTCATTCTACAAAGAGATTTACTCCATGGCGTAGCCCATGAATTTAGAAGCCCTATGGCAAGAATTCAATTTGCCCTAGAGATGCTTGAAGAAACACCAGAAAATGAACATGGTCGGTTAAGACATAGCATGCATACCGCGCTAGAAGATCTTGATAAGTTGGTAAAGGAGCTACTTTACTACGCTAAACTCAAAGATAGTGAAGCAATTAATGTCCTAGAATCGGTTAATCTACATGACACTTGCATGGTTGCTATAGAAGAGGTTAAAGACTTTTATCCTGAAGTTACCTTCCAGATAAACGCAAGTGATGCTACCTATATAGAAGGTAATGCCAAACTCCTCAAACGATTATTGATAAACCTACTTAGAAATGCAGGACGCTTTGCCAGTAAACAATGCGAAGTTGCTTTTACCACGTCAAATAACGGTATTACCATCACTTTAGAAGATGATGGCATGGGTATTCCACCGGGTAAATCCTCAAGAATATTTGAACCCTTTACTCGTTTAGACGCAAGCCGTTCAAGAGATTCTGGCGGCTGTGGATTAGGGCTTGCGATAGTATTATCGATTGTTAACAAACATCACGGCACCATTAATCTTATTGAAGGTAAGTTATCTGGTGCATGTTTTGAAATATGCATTCCTCAAAGTTAATACTAATAATATAATTTAGATTTAGTCTGCTAACAGATTTTATTTTAAAGTTAGCGATTAGACTTATTTATTAATCAACTTAATCTTATTCAGACAATTAAAAAGCCCGTTACTTGAATGAAGTAACGGGCTTTATTTTAGTTCAGATATTTAAACTATTATTTCTTTTTCTTAACTGCTTTAGCATTTGGTAAATCAGTGATTGAACCTTCAAAGATTTCTGCTGCTAAGCCAATTGATTCATTTAACGTTGGGTGAGCATGAATCGTTAATGCAAGATCTTCAGCATCAGCGCCCATTTCAACTGCTAAACAGATTTCACCAAGCATTTCGCCAGCATTGATACCAACAATAGCACCACCAAGAACACGACCAGTCTCTTTTTCAAAGATCATCTTAGTTTTACCTTCAGTACGTGCAGAAGCGATAGCACGGCCAGAGGCAGCCCATGGGAAGTTAGCAACTTCAATGTTTAGACCTTCAGCTTTTGCTTCAGCTTCAGTAACGCCAACCCAAGCCATTTCTGGATCGGTATAAGCAATTGAAGGGATACAACGTGGATCGAATTCATGTTTCTTACCAGAAATAACTTCTGCAGCACAATGTGCTTCATGAACTGCTTTATGCGCAAGCATAGGTTGGCCAACAACATCACCAATCGCTAAGATATGCGCTACGTTAGTGCGCATTTCTTTAGTCACGTTAATGAAACCACGTTCATCAACATTTACGCCAGCTTTATCAGCAGCAACTAAATGACCGTTAGGCTTACGACCAACAGCAACTAAAATCTTGTCGTAACGAACTTGTTCCGCAGGTGCTTTTTTACCTTCAAAAGTAACGTATAAACCGTCATCTTTTGCTTCAACAGCAACAACTTTAGTAGATAACATAATGTTGAATTTTTTCTTGTTAAAGTTGTTATAAACTTTAACAATATCTTTATCAGCTGCTGGTACTAATTGATCAGCAAACTCAACAACAGATACATTAGAACCTAGTGCTGAGTACACAGTACCCATTTCTAGACCAATGATGCCGCCGCCAAGTACTAACATTTCTTCTGGTACGTCTTTAAGCTCTAAAGCGCCAGTTGAATCGATAACACGTGGGTCATCGTTAGGAATAAATGGTAAATCAATTACAGAAGAACCCGCTGCGATAATAGCGTTATCAAAAGTAATTGTTGTTGTTTCACCATCGTTACCAGCAACTTCGATAGTTTTATCAGAAGTGAATTTACCAAAACCGAAAACTGTTTTTACTTTACGTGCTTTAGACATGCCGCCTAAACCGCCAGTAAGTTGGCCAACAACACTTTCTTTCCAGCCACGAATCTTGTCTAAATCGATTTCTGGCTTACCAAAAGTAACACCGTGAGATGCCATTGCTGCTGCATCATCAATTACTTTAGCTACGTGAAGTAGTGCTTTAGAAGGGATACAACCCACGTTTAAACAAACGCCACCTAAAGTTTCACGACTCTCAACTAAGACTACGTCTAAGCCTAAATCGGCTGCGCGAAATGCTGCAGAATAGCCGCCTGGGCCTGCACCTAATACTACTACTTGAGTTTTAATATTATTACTCATGCTTATCCTCAAATTAAATTGTCAATGATGATAAGCGATGGTTCACTCTCATCATTTGCTTGTTGTTAAATACTTTACTAATAACGAATTTTTATGATGGCGATTTTACTCTTTACTAAGCAAAATCTCCATTAAAAATTAACAAGAGCCGACTAAAGTCGCACACTTGTTAATTTAGTTTATTATTAACCAGTTACAGTACTAACTTACGAATGTCTGACATCACACCAGCTAAGTGCACAGTAAAGCGCGCCGCTAATGCACCATCGATTACACGATGATCATAAGACATTGATAATGGAAGCATTAGTTTAGGTTCGAAATCCTTACCATTCCACTTAGGTTTCATTTCAGATTTAGAAACACCTAAGATAGCTACTTCTGGTGCGTTAACGATTGGCGTAAATGCCGTTCCGCCAATGCCACCTAAGCTAGAAATAGTGAAACAACCACCTTGCATGTCAGCCGCTTTAAGTTTTCCGTCACGTGCTTTCATACTGATCTCAAGCAATTCACGTGATAACTGATGAATGCCTTTTTGATCAACATCACGCACTACCGGCACAACTAAACCATTTGGTGTATCAACCGCAACACCAATATGAATGTATTTCTTAAGAATTAAACTTTCGCCATCTTCACTCAAGCTTGAGTTAAACGTTGGGAATGCACGTAAGGCATCAGCCGCTGCTTTTAAGATAAATACTAATGGCGTGATTTTAAAACCAAGCTTTTGCTTTTCACAAACAACGTTTTGCTCTTTACGGAAAGCTTCAACGTTAGTGATATCAGCTTCATCAAATTGCGTAACATGTGGAATTGTTACCCAGTTTCGATGTAAGAATGGTCCAGAAATCTTCTGAATACGTGATAATGCTTTAGTTTCAATTTCACCAAATTTTGAGAAATCAATCGCCTTCGCGCTAACAACTTGTAAACCACCTTCACCCGAGGCAACTGAACTACCCGCATTGGCTTTTGGACGAGACAATTCATATTTAACGTATGATTGAACATCTTCTTTTAAGATTCGCCCTTTACGACCTGTACCTTTAACTACCGTTAAATCAACACCAAATTCACGTGCTAAGCGACGAATTGAAGGTGAAGTATAAATACTGCCTTTATTTACATTACCCGCTTGTGGGTGATGAGGTACTGGCGCAGCTTTAGGCTGTGTAGTCGGAGCAATAGCGGGAGTTGGAGCAGCAACAGGAGCTGTAGCAGCTACTGGGGCAGCTACAGCAGGGGCAACGCCACCAGAAGTCTCAAGTTTAATAACTAAAGAGCCTTCTTTAACTTTGTCGCCTGTATTAACAAATACTTCAAGAACAGTACCAGCATGTGTCGATGGAACGTCCATCGTTGCTTTATCTGTTTCTAAGGTAATCAAGCCATCTTCTTCTTCGATGACATCACCAACACTAACAAGTACTTCAATCGCTTCAACTTCGCCGTCTTCACCAATATCTGGAATTGCAATATCAATAATTTCTGAAGCAGTAGGAGCCGCTACTGGCGCAGCTTCAACAACCGCCGCTACAGGAGAAGGTGCTGCTACTGGTGCTTCAACAACTGGCGCAGCAGGCGCAACTTCTGCGGGAGCCGAAGCTCCTGCTGCCTTCATTTCAGCAATGAGGTCGCCTTCTTTAATTTTGTCGCCAACACTCACGGTTAAGCTCACTAACTCACCCGCGAATGGAGCAGGAATATCCATTGAAGCTTTATCAGTTTCAACGGTAAGGATTCCTTCATCAGCTTCTAATGTATCGCCAACAGCAAAACATATTTCGATTATTTCAACTTCATCGCCACCAACATCAGGGACTAGGATTTTTTCAATAGACATATTAATTCTCCGTCTCTGATTATGCGTAAAGTGGGTTAAGTTTTTCAGTATCAATATCAAAGCGTTTGATTGCTTCGCTAACGACTGAACGTTTAATTTCACCGCGGTTTGCTAGTTCAAATAATGAAGCAACAACAACATAAGCAGCACTTACTTCGAAATGAGTACGTAAGTTTGCACGGCTATCACTACGACCAAAACCATCAGTACCTAAACAGCGGTATTCAGTATCAAGGTATGCGCGTACTTGGTCTGAATAGTTTTTAATGTAATCAGTCGCAGCAATTGCTGGACCTGCTTCTTTAGTAATAACTTGTGCAATGTATGGCACACGTTGCTCACTTTCAGGGTGAAGCATATTCCAACGTGTAACGTCTTGACCATCACGACCTAATTCGTTAAATGATGTTACTGAATACACATCACTTGAGATGTTATAATCATCACTTAGAATTTTAGCTGCTTCACGTACTTTCTCTAAGATAGTACCTGAGCCTAATAGCTGAACATTAGCAATTGCTTTTTTAGGAGCAAGTTGTTCAAGTTGGTAAATGCCTTTAATGATTTCTTCTTCAACATTTTTATTTTCTGGGAACGCTGGGTGTTGATAGTTTTCATTCATTAACGTTAAGTAGAAGAAGATATTTTCATTTTCTTCGTACATGCGGCGTAAACCTTCACGAACGATAACAGCAATTTCATAACCGTAAGTTGGATCATAAGTTACACAGTTAGGAATTAAACCTGCCTGAACATGTGAATGACCATCTTGATGCTGTAAACCTTCACCATTTAGTGTCGTACGACCTGCTGTAGCACCTAATAAGAAACCACGTGCTTGGCTATCGCCAGCCGCCCATGCTAAATCACCAACACGTTGGAAACCAAACATTGAGTAGTAAATGTAGAATGGAATAGTAGTTGCGTTACAAGTAGAGTAAGAAGTACCTGCAGCAACCCAAGATGCCATAGCACCTAGTTCGTTAATGCCTTCTTGTAATACTTGGCCTTTTTTGTCTTCACGGTAGTAAGCAACTTGGTCAGCATCTTGAGGAACGTATTTTTGTCCTTCATTGGCATAAATACCAACTTGACGGAATAAACCTTCCATACCAAAAGTACGCGCTTCATCAGGGATGATTGGCACAATACGCTTACCAATTTTCTTATCTTTTAATAAGCTGTTAAGCACACGAACAAAAGTCATTGTTGATGATACTTCACGCTCGCCTGAACCTTTTAAGATAGGATCAAAGATTTTAAGTGCTGGAATCTCAAGCTGCTCTTCTGCTTGTACGCGACGTGCTGGTAATGAACCACCTAAAGCTTCACGACGTGCTTTCATGTACTTGTATTCTTCACTATCTTCTGGGAACTTATAGAAAGGTAGGTCAGCAATATCTTCATCTTTTACTGGGATGTTGAAACGGTCACGGTAATGTTTAATTGACTCAACGTCCATTTTCTTCACGTTATGAGCAATGTTTAATGCTTCACCTGAGGCGCCTAAACCAAAGCCTTTCACTGTTTTAGCTAAAATAACCGTTGGGCGACCTTTTGTTTTCATTGCTTTATCATAAGCAGCATAAACTTTAACTGGATCATGTCCACCACGGTTTAAACGCCAGATATCAGCATCAGACATGTTAGCAACTAATGCCGCTGTTTCTGGATACTTGTTAAAGAAGTTTTCGCGTGTGTACTTGCCACCTTTCGCTTTACAGTTCTGGTATTCGCCATCAACCGTTTCATTCATTAACTGTAATAATTTACCTGATGTATCACGGGCAATAAGTGCATCCCAGTATGAACCCCAAATAACTTTGTTAACTTCCCAGCCAGCGCCACGGAAGGTACCTTCAAGTTCTTGAATAATTTTACCGTTACCACGTACCGGACCATCTAAACGTTGAAGGTTACAGTTAATAACAAACGTTAAGTTATCTAAACCTTCACGAGAAGCTAAACCGATAGCACCTAATGATTCAGGCTCATCACACTCACCATCACCTAGGAAGGCATAAACACGTTGGCCAGAGCAATCTTTAATGCCACGGTCTGTTAAATACTTTAAGAAACGTGCAGTGTAAATCGCTTGTAATGGACCTAGACCCATAGAAACGGTAGGGAACTGCCAAAAATCTTTCATTAAATGAGGATGTGGGTATGAAGATAAACCTTTACCATCACACTCTTGACGGAAGTTGTTCATTTGATCTTCAGTTAAACGCCCTTCCATGAAAGCACGGGCATAAATACCTGGAGAAATATGACCTTGGGCAAAAATGAAATCACCACCGTCTTTCTCTGATGCCGCTTTAAAGAAGTGGTTAAAACCTACATCGTATAAAGTAGATGAAGAAGCGAAACTACCAATGTGACCACCAAGCTCTAAATCTTTTTTAGAAGCACGTAATACTAATACTAGAGCATTCCAGCGAATTGCCGCACGAATACGTGATTCGATCGTTTGATCCGCAGGCATATGAGGCTCTTGCCCTGGCGGAATAGTATTTACATAAGCTGTTTTAGCGTCAAATGGTAAGTGAGTACCACCACGACGCGCACGGTCAATTAGTGCTTCTAATAAGTGATGAGCACGTTCTGGCCCTTCATTTTCTAATACTGATTCCATTGATTCTAACCACTCTTGGGTTTCAGCTGAATCAATATCGATATTTGGTAGATCTGACATCTTGTTTAGTCTCCAATGCTTTAATTACTTAATAAAAAGCTTATTAAAGTGTTTAATAATAAAGTTTAAAATTAATGTTCAATTTCTTCTGTTATATCTTCTCTAAATCTTTCTTAAATCTATTCACGCTTTTCGTATAATTCTTTACATTCTGCGCATTGAACGATCCATACGACTGTTTTCTTGTGATGTATACCTTTAAAGAGTAATAAAACCTCTTCAATAAACGCTAAATGGCGATGACTTGCCCCCCATGCTTTTTTGTGGTTCACCACGCATATCTTTATATTCTTCGCATTGAGCGTTCCATACGACTGTTTTCTTGTGATGTATACCTTTAAAGAGTAATAAAACCTCTTCAATAAACGCTAAATGACGATGACTTGCACCCCATGTTTTTTGTGGTTCACCACGCATATCTTTACATTCTGCGCATTGAGCGTTCCATACGACTGTTTTCTTGTGATGTATACCTTTAAAGAGTAATAAAACCTCTTCAATAAACGCTAAATGGCGATGACTTGCATCCCATGATTTTTTGAGATTCACCACGCATATCTTTACATTCTTCGCATTGAGCGTTCCATACGACTGTTTTCTTGTGATGTATACCTTTAAAGAGTAATAAAACCTCTTCAATAAACGCTAAATGGCGATGACTTGCACCCCATGCTTTTTGTGGTTCACCACGCATATCTTTACATTCTGCGCATTGAGCGTTCCATACGACTGTTTTCTTGTGATGTATACCTTTAAAGAGTAATAAAACCTCTTCAATAAACGCTAAATGGCGATGACTTGCACCCCATGCTTTTTGTGGTTCACCACGCATATCTTTACATTCTGCGCATTGAGCGTTCCATACGACTGTTTTCTTGTGACGACTTTAATAAAATCTCTTCAATAAACGCTAAATGGCGATGACTTGCACCCCATGCTTTTTGTGGTTCACCACTGATAATTGCTTTAAGCAAACGTTTTCTGTAATCGGTAATCTTGGTAAAAATATCAGGCCGTTTTGCTAATATTGTTAAATTCTGTGCAATATTATCGGCTAATAATGACGACATGCTGCGGGCAAGTTGCAAAATTACCGCATTATGAGACGCTGCACATATAGCTAAGTGAAACTCAACCACCGCTTGTGCTTCTGCACGAAAATCATCTTCTAATTGGTTATTACCAATTTCATCATGCTTGGCTTGAATGTGTTCAAAATCTGCAGCTGTGCCGCGCATAGCTGCATAGTAGGAGGCCATGCCTTCGATGCCATGACGAAACTCTAATAAATCAAATTGTGATTCATTAGAATTCGACATTAATTCAAATAACGGGTCAGAAAATCCGCTGAGTAACTTGTCACAAACAAAGGTGCCACCACCTTGTTTACGGGTAACTAAGCCTTTTACTTCTAACTTCTGAATTGCTTCACGTAATGATGGTCTTGAGACTTCAAACTGCACAGCAAGTTCACGTTCTGGTAATAACTTCTCACCCGGCTTTAAACTGCCCTCAATTATCATCCCCTCAAGCTGCGCTAAAATAATATCGCTAAGCTTTTGCGGTTTTACTTTTGGCTTTAACTGCGCTGCTACCATAGAGTTTCATCTCTTTTTAACGTTAAAATTAGGCTTGAAAAATCGAAACAACCCTTGGTAAATTGGTAATACCAATGATTTACTGGACAATAAAATAGCAAATATAGCTAGTTTTGACAAGTAAATTTAGTTCAAGGTGGCTATTAAAGCAAGAAGGGAATGTACTAAAACAGCTAGTAATTGTTGTTTTTTAGTACATTTATCCAGGGGCACTTTATTGGTCCGACCATTAGATGTTAGAGGGGTTTCTCTCGCTTTGGCCTAACGCTAATTCAAATGTTTTTTCTACAGGTACTTCAAAATAACGTGCCAGTTTTAATACGATAACAACAGGTGGAGTAAACCACCCTATCTCTATCGTGTTAAGAGTCTTGGCACGCCGTTAACATAACGATAGCGGCTAGTTAAACCCAATGTGGTTTAGGTGTTTAAAATATAACGCCAGCGAGTGTTAATATTGAAATAACGGCAAGTACCAATAGTACATTACGTTTTGCCAATCTTACTAATAAACAGGGCTCTGCGGTGCAGTCATCTTCATTAACCAAGATATCTTCTGATTTTTCGGCGACATCAATCAACACTTGATGGGTAGGTTTTTTATTATCAAATAAACTATCTAGCCAAACGGGTAGCGCTTTAGAGAAATGGCCAACAAACATATAACCAAAAGAAGCAATGCGAACCGGTAACCAATCTAACCAAAAAAGTACATCATGGTGATTTTGGCAACCTTTTGAAAAATCAGGGGTTACATTACTTTCGTGAATTTCATCAGCCACATTTTCTGCAACGCTTGCTTGTTCCATTTTATTGGCCGCTTCCATGCACTGAGCTTTTTTATGTTCAATGACCGTCGTTAATAATCGGTAGAATAACGCACCAGCAGCACCGAATACGGTAAAATAGAGCATAATGGCAATGTAGTAGCGGTAATTTAACCAAATAAGTGCTTGACCAAATCCCATCTCAGGTAGGTTTTTATCCGATAACAATTGCTGATGATGCATTTCAGTCGTCGTTTCTTCACCACGAAAAGCTGAATGTAAGTAACTTTTATAGCTATTTCTTGTCGTAGAACAACCAAAACAAACAATTAATACCAGTGTTGAAATAAGTAATTGTATTACACTATTATCAACCATATTGAGTAAAAAGTATGTTGCGAGTACAGGCAAAATAATAAAAGCTGCACTCGCAGCAGTACCGTGTTTGGCCGTAAAGTTTTGCCCAAAAAAGTGTAAGTAATGCTGGTAATAAAAATTAAAGTGCCACACTTTCGCAGAGAATGAGCGCTCTGCCGCCAGTGCGATTAATAAACTTAATAAACTCATACTAGTTGTTATTCCTTTTAGCTTGCTCGATTAAACTCTGACGGAAATTTTGCCAGTCAAATGCTGGCCCTGGATCGGTTTTCCTAATGGGAGCAACATCACAATGACCGACGATATTGTCCATAATAATCTTAGGAAATTGATTTTGCAAACAAAGTGTTAACGCTATTAGTTGCTGATATTGCTCTAGTGTATAAGGGGTATCGTCTGTACCCTCTAACTCAATACCTATAGAGTAATCATTACAGCGCTCTCTTTGTTTAAATGAAGACAATCCTGCATGCCAAGCTTTATCATCAAAAGAAACATATTGAATGACACTACCATCACGGCGAATTAAGCAATGCGCCGACACTTCAACCCCTTTTAAGTCATGAAAACTCGCATGTGCATTGCAATCTAGTTGACCAAGAAACAAGTCACTAATGTAATTGCCAGTAAACTGCCCTGCTGGTAGTGATATATTGTGAATAACTAATAAACTTATATCATCATTCAGTTCACGTGGAGAAAAATGCGGTGAAGGTAAATGCTGCGCTTGGCCTAGCCAGCCAGCAGAAATAGAAAACATATGTTGCTCATTAATAGTCTGATGGATAAGTTGAGTTTGTATATATGCTTACACTTTGTACTTTCTTGATTACTACAGAAAACATACAATACTGCAAACCTAGATTGATAGTGACTTAGTATGACTGAAGTTGACCCAACAAACAAAATGGCAAAAATATTTGTCTGGCTGGCTTGGATAATAGCACTAGCGCTATTAATGTTCTTATTTCAAGATGTTCTTGATAAACAATATAACCCTAATACCCAACCAGAAGTGCGCTTAACTGAAGGCGGTCAGGCAGAGGTAGTTTTAGAGCAAAATAGGCAGGGGCATTATGTTACTCGTGGTACGATAAATGATGCACCAGTGACTTTTTTACTCGATACTGGTGCAACTCAAGTGTCTATCCCCGCACATATTGCCGATGATTTGGGGTTAATTGCTCAAGGTAACTATCGGGTACAAACAGCCAATGGTAGTATTACCGTGTATAAAACTGAAATTACGCAATTGAGCTTAGGTAATATTTTCTTGTATAATGTTGCCGCTCACATTAACCCATCAATGAAGTCCGACGAAATACTTTTAGGCATGAGCGCACTAAAGCAAGTCGACTTTCATCAAACGGGTAAAAAATTAATCTTACGAGACCCCCTGTAACAGGAAGCAAACCATGCTTAATGCACAACTAGAAAAATTACAGCAAGATATTAGCAAAACCATTTCTTGGGCCCTTTGTGAAGATTTAGGTGCAGTAGGTACTGAAACTCCTCAAGCAAGCCAAGATATTACCGCTATGCTCATCCCTGAGAATGAACAAGCTGTGGCTACTGTAATTACTCGTGAAGATTGTATCGTGTGTGGTGTTGCTTGGGTCAATGAGGTATTCAAACAACTCGATGCTTCCTTAAATAGAGCAGTCGAGCAAACAACAAAGATCACCTGGTTTGTAAATGATGGCGAAGCTGTTACGGCTAATACAACCTTATTTGAATTAGAAGGTGATGCCCGCACTTTATTAACCGGTGAACGCGTAGCGTTAAACTTCTTACAAACCTTGTCAGGTACGGCAACCCTTACCAGCCAATACGTCAAAGAGCTTGAAGGTAGTAATACCAAACTACTTGATACACGAAAAACTTTACCGGGATTACGTAGCGCACAAAAATATGCTGTACTTTGTGGTGGTGGCGTAAATCATAGAATTGGTTTATTCGATGCTTTTTTAATAAAAGAAAATCATATTGCTGCTTGTGGTGGCATTAGCCAAGCAGTTGCTACTGCTAAAAGTAATCACAGTGATAAGACTGTTGAAGTAGAAGTAGAATCACTCGATGAACTGGGCCAAGCACTTAACGCTGGCGCTGATATCATTATGTTAGACAACTTCACTCCAGCCATGATAGAACAAGCTGTAACGGCCACTCGTGGTAAAGCAAAATTAGAAGTTTCTGGTAATATGACCATTGAGATTCTACGAGAATATACCAAAGCAGGCGTCGATTTTATTTCAAGTGGTGCACTAACCAAACACGTTAATGCTATCGATTTATCTATGCGTTTTAAATAAAGCTCTGCTATGAACAATTAAAAAGCGATAAACAATTTTTTGTTTATCGCTTTTTTTGTACCAATAAGTTATGTACCCATTAATCCCCAAACAATAGCAATCAGCCCTGTTAGCAAAATCATCATGCTGTATATAGTACTGATAATGCCAAATTTAACTAAGGTAAAGAAGTAGCCTTGTTTATACACTTTTTTCTGCATTAAGAATAAATAAATAGGTATCCACCATAACAAACCTCCGGCAACAACGCCGAACAAATTAGCTATACTTGGACTTGTCGTTGCTAGGTGCTCATTTAGCAGATCGAGCATCTCGGAAAGTAATACCACGATAAAAATAAAACTATGACTATGCAAGGCAACTGTCAAATGCTCCATATATAATCGATTAGAGAAAATGAACATCACCTTTAATAATACGGCAAAGAGAGGTAATAAGATAAACATCAGCTGTGGTAACTTGCCAATAGCTTGTTCAACTAACGGCCGTGTATCTGAATTAAACGCTTTTTCAGCTTTTTCTGTTAACTCTTTAACAAAGTTATTTACAACTTTATTCTTTTCATCAGATAAGAAATCAAAAGATAGAGTACCATCTTTATTATTTGCTATTGTTAAGTCTTTCTTGTCTACACTGTCACTTTTATCATTTTTTTCGTCTAACAAGCTAGCCATCAATGCATCAAAGCGAATCTTTTCATCTTCAGGCATCGCCGCTTTATCTTTCTCAAATTCTAACGCGACCAACTCTCGAGTTAGTTTTATAATTTGTTTATTATTACCTACAACTGAATCTCTTTTTAAATCAGTAAGGTAAGCATTAAATTTCGCTATTTCATTTGTTAACTTAGCCGCTTCATCTATAGTGATATTCTTTTTTACGGATGATATTTTTAATGATTTAATATGCTCTTTAACTTGTGTAATTACCGCTTTGTTATCATTAACCTTATTGCCATCATCCGCCGCGGCAAAATATTTTAACGTGATAAAAAAAACAATACTGATAAATAAATATAAACGTAATGGCGGTACATAATGTACTCTCCGGCCCGAAAAATATTCATTCGTTAAAAAAGCAGGTCTTGTTACTAAAGGCCAAACAGTACGACTCGCACGAGAATCAAAACTAAAAATATCATCAAGCAAGTGCATTATGACAACCCAAAAGTATTTCAATTTTGAGTCAGCCTCTTGCCCACAATTAGCACAGAAAGGGCCATTTAATGGTAAATGGCAATTTTCACAATTTTTAGCTTCTTCTGTCTGCTCAACATCGGTATTAGTCTCTGTGATACTCGTAGAAGATTCTGTTTCTGTTAATTGGGTTGTCAGCATAATAGGTAAATAATGAATAGCGATAGACCACAAAAGCATAACATTATAAAACACAAAAGTTACAGGTTATTAAAAACTATGGTAAATAAGGTGTCGTTACAAATTTATTCTGCTAAGTTAATATCGAGAGAATAGTTACACTCAATGTATTTCAGTTGCTTTAATAAGAAAAAACCAGGTGTGACTACTCAAATAGACATTGAAAATAAAGCCAAAATCAGGAGAATTATAATGGCGTTTGAAGTTAAATTTGAACTAACAGAATCAGATCTTGAGCATTTTCGCGGCGTAATGCGCAAAGCACAAGCCGGTGCAAAAACACTTAGCGAAAAAGACATTTTAGCAAATGCTCAAGAACTCAGTAAAAATATCAAAGATAATGTTCCTGAATTTGTCCGTGAGCGAATTCAAAAGTTAGAAACTTTTGTCGCCATGATTAAAGATGATGAATGGCAAATTCCAAGTGAAGAACGTAATGAAGTTTTAAGTGCTTTAGCCTACTTTAGTGATCCTGAAGATCTAGTACCTGATCATATCCCTGTGTTAGGATTTTTAGATGACGCAATCATGATTGAACTAGTTGCTGAAGAATTTAAAGATGATATTGAAGCTTTTGTAGAGTTTTGTGCTTACCGTGAACGAGAAGAAGGCCGCAGCGGCGACACCGCTATTACTCGTGAAGAATGGTTAGAGTCAAAACGTCATGAGCTTCATAGCCGTATGAGAAGTCGTCGCTCAACAAGACGTAGTGGTCGTTCATCATTTCGCTCTATCTTTTAATAATAAGTAGCCTGAAAGCAGCTAATGATAATCTTTAGGGCTTCTCATTAATCCATATACAAAGTGACTTAGTGCTATCTTCGTCACTTTCTCTATTCCCTTCTTAACATTTTCAGGTTAAATAACCTGAATTCTAGATAAGTAGCACTTACTCAATATTCCCCTTTATTCGATTCTCAGCATTAAAACGTCGATAAATAACCCGTTATTCATAAACGTTTGGCCTTGATAATCGAATAAATTCAAACATTGATAGCTTATATCGCTACTTGAACTTGTAAGTTTCATTATTAATAAGCGTAAGTCATTATTTTAATTTAAACATCAAGTACTCATTATCCAGAATTCAGGTTAAATATCATTGGGTCGACCAGCATCACCTTGCGCATAATCACATACTCCTTGGGCGAAAATAGCTCGTATCTCATGAATATATTCAGATAAGTCTATATCTCCATACATTCCTTGCTTAATTGCGTCTGGCAAGGAGATTTTATGACATTTAAATATACTGCCCTGCCATGGGCCCTCTGCTTGAATACGACTATTTGAAAAAATTGCATAGTGCTCTGCACATGCTCCGCGTTGTGATACTTGGTTTCCTAAACTTACTTCACTCCAATTACCATTCCAGACCCCCTTTCCTTGTGCGAGTACCTCTCCTTTATCATCAAAACAGGTATCTTGTAATTGCACAGGCTTACTTTGTCCAGCACTCAACTCAGGGAATTCTTTACGTTTGATCAGCCATAAATCCATTAAATCAAAAGCCTGCTCTGTTGGATCAAAGTCACGTTTAGCAACCCAAATAACTTGGTTATCAAAATGTCCATTGGCTTGCTTTAAACGAATACGAGAACTAAATGATGCTGACATATGGTGCATATCAAGTTTTTCTTCTAAGTAATGGCGAACATCAATAATAGGCAGATCAAGTTTGCCAATAAATATCTGCCCACCTCGATAAGCAGATTCAATAGCTTCAAGTGATGCACTACGCCTTGGAGCCACTTGGTTATCTATTACTTCAGTAATATTGTCACTACCCCATAACGAGACCCAAAAAGGCATTTTCCGACCAAAAGGGGTAATGATTTTTTCTGCTTTCATTTGATGTTGCTCTTTCCAACTACCTATATTTTTATTGATATGTACAAATTCGGCTAGGGTTATTTGTTTTTGCTTTAAGGCATGTAATCCATATTGCACTCCATCATTATCCCAAGTACTTTCTACTAAGCCATGTTGATCACGACTGAATAACCACGCCATATCTTCCCAATAATTCCAGTTAGTTTTATCAACAACATCATCGCTATAAAAGTGTCGTAAAAATCCCTGTCTTGGATTATGAATAAAAGTAGATAAACCAAAATAACCATTTATGCATTCACTATTGCCTTTGGGGAAGCTCGGCACCATACCCGCCATTAACTGCGCGACAGGTTGTAAAAAAGCTATTTTTTGCGGAAAGTCTTGTAAGCTATTCATCCCTTCAAGCAATTGCCGCTGATCCCATTGCTGCCACCGGCTATTATCTTTAGCTCGAAAAGTAAAATAGTTATTAAACAAGTCACAATCTAAGGTATATATAGTTTGGCTTATCATGTCAGGATATGAGTACTGAGGAATTAATCCATCAAGAATACCTGTACTATTTTGACCAATAAGGTATTGTGCTAACCCACCGCCTGAGCCACCAATGCCCACTGTATATAAGGGCTCTCCAAATAAACTAACAAAATGTAGCTTTACCCTACGGGCAGTATCTTCTGCCAATAACATATTATACGTATAGCTAGTACGATTGCCGCTCGAACTGATAATGGCGTAGCCATTTTGTACTTCTTTTATGCGCCGGGTGATAGTTCTAGTCGCTTTTTGTCGGCCTTGCCTAAAACCTATGCCCGAACCACCATTAAATTGATAAATCAACTTCTTGTTCCACAAAGAACTTGCTGTACGGGTACCCAACTCTTCTGCAGTTATTGCCATTGCAACAGTATAAATAAAACGATTAATACTGCCCTGCTCAGCACGAAACAATTGCAAGGGCAGCTTGGCATCCCTTAATGAACTTAACTGAGAAAATTTATCACTGGTTAGTCTGACCAATTTTTCATCATTGTTTAAATAGTAGAACTGTAAGTGACTTTCAAATATACAATCTTTTGAATAGCCAATAATTTTACTGCGCTGAGTTATATTTTCATAAACAGGTACACCAAAACCTTCTTGGTTATCAACCAATGGTTGCCCTATGTGAGAATCTATAGTCATGCAATAAAAAGGATATTGTTTTGATCCTGAATATAAAGAGTTACTAGGGCCAATATCACCGAGTTTGATAGGGAAGTTAAAAACTTCTTTTGGCCGGGTTACTTGACTTATATGTGGAGAAATTGGTAATAAATAATTTTCTTCAGCGATAGCTAATCGCTTAACTTGACGAAATTTGTATGGTTGTTCAGCAGGATAAAGCCATGCTAGGAAAGTAAGCAGAGCGAGAGTAGATAAAACAATTTTTTTCTTTTGCATAACACCACCACCGAAAAGAATTACCCAACACCTCATCTAAATATAGTGAAGTAAACCTATTTGGTTCTAGTTTTCGGTAGAAGTTATTATGCTTAAAAAGCCCTCGCTTATTTCAATTTGGCAACAAAGGTTTTTCTGAATTTAGCCAGTTTTGGCGAAACAACCGCCTGACAATATTGATTTTCGGGATTATTTTTGAAATATTCCTGATGATAATCTTCGCCGCAGTAAAATGTTACCGCTGGACTTATTTGGGTCACAACAGGCTCCTCAAATAACTGCTCTTGCGTGATTTCCTCTAACATTGCTGACGCAATATTTGCTTGTTCTGCATCATGAGTAAATATTTCTGAACGATACTGGCTACCGATATCATTACCTTGACGATTAAGTTGCGTTGGATTATGCAAACTGAAGAATATTTCTAGTATATCTCGATAGCTGATTATTTGACTATCAAACTGTAACTGCACAACTTCGGCATGGCCACTATTACCTGTACAGACTTCTTTATAGGTTGGCTCTTTACTATCGCCCCCCATATAACCAGATTTTGCACTAACGATACCTTTAACACTGTTAAAAGCTCCTTCGATACACCAGAAGCAACCTCCAGCCAGAGTCGTTTTTTGTATCGATATTTTGTTATCTTGCGCTGTCATTTTATTTATTACCTCAAACATTGCTTTTTTATGATTTATCTCAGCCTTTTTTATAGAAAAATACGCTAAGATATCATCGTTAATTTCGCTAATACTTTATTATACTCATATTTAGTCTGTAAGAAATATATGCCACAATTTTTCAAAAGAACTAGCCAAATACAAGCTATTATTGTCCTGCGTAGCGTTGCTATTGCAATTCAATTATTGCTGATTATTTTTGTAAACCTTGGCCTAACATATCAACTTCCATGGACACCATTAATTAGTGTTATTGGCTTAGAGATATTATTCACTATAAGCAGTTACATCTATTATCACCTAAGTGAAAAAAACGCCAGCCAAAAAGCAATTTTAGTGCAGATATGCGCTGATATTGTCTTTCTATCCTTGTTATTGTTTTTTAGTGGTGGTGCAACAAATGCATTTGTTTCATTATTACTTATCCCCATAGCCATAGCCGCCGTGACTCTAACGCCCTTATTACTTACAGTAGTCGCCACATTAGCCATCAGTTCTTATTGTATTTTATTATGGTCATTACCCATGAGTGTCATGCATGGCAATATGCAAGGTCATTTCATTGGTATGGGCATCAATTTTTTGTTTTCCACCATGGTGGTTGCTATCGTGGTTGGTAAAATGGCACGCAATATAAATCAGCAAGAGCTTGCCATTGCAGCCTACCGTGAAAACTTATTGAAACAAGAAAAAGTCACTTCACTTGGTGTTGCTTCAGCACAAGTAACTCATCAATTGGCGACTCCTATAGCTACAGTCCAATTACTTGCCGATGAATTAGGTGAAGACTTTCCTGATAACGATATTATCGTTGATATGCAAAGTCAGCTTGCCCGATGTAGGAACAGCTTAAGTGACTTTCGTGCTATGGTTTTTGATATAAAAGAACAAGTTATTAAGACAATAAATTGTCACACTTTATTTGAAGAAATAACAGAGAACGTACGTGTTAACAACCCTGAAATAACACTAACCTTGCAAGAAGATCTCAACCATAGCTCAGCAAAAGATATTTTGGTGAAAGCGGATGCAGCACTTTTACCGGCCATTATTAACCTTATTAATAACGCCATCAGAGCCAGTAAAGCTAATAACAGCTTATCTCTGAGTTTAACCAGCCAGGTCATTGATGATAATTGGCAGTTCACTATTCGTGATTATGGCAAGGGTTTCACTTTAAAGAAACTTAATGAGTTGGGGGTTAAACCAGTGACAAGTGCACAAGGTTTTGGCATGGCTGTATTTTTAAGTCACGCTAGCTTAGAAAGTCTTGGTGGTAAACTAGCTTTAACTAACCATCAAGATGGTGGTGCATTGGTTAGTTTAAGCTTACCTATTTCAATGCAACAAGTTTAATATATCAACAATAAAGAGATTTGTTATGGCCAACCAGACGACATCAAAATTACTTATCGTTGAAGACGATGTTATTTTTGCTAACACCCTCAATAGACGGTTAACTAAGCATGGATTCGATTGTGTTCAAGTAGATAATAACAATGACGCATTACTTGCTTGTCACCGACACAGTCCTGACTATATTTTGCTTGATATGAAATTAGCACAAGAAAATACCTTAGCGATCATCAAGCCATTACGTAAACTACGACCAAAAAGCCGTATTATATTGCTGACAGGCTTTGCTAGCATAGCCACTGCGGTTGACGCAATAAAGTTAGGGGCTGACGACTACTTGTCTAAACCAGTAGACAGCCAAACATTGCTAGCCACACTCAAGGGCAATAAGATAAAAAATATTGATGTTGACATTCAAACTGAACAAACACTTTCTGCTGAGCAAGTAGAATGGCAGCATATACAACAAGTTTTAAAGGCTAACCAAGGAAATATTTCAGCAACAGCTCGACAACTTTCCATGCATAGAAGGACATTACAACGAAAATTACAAAAGCGTCCCATTTCAGCCTAACTGCAAATAGCTATATCAACCATGCTCTATCTTTTCAGCAAGTAAAGTAGCAACTGCTCAGTAGGTTTCGATGTATAGCAGGACATTACAGTGTAAATTAGAAAAACAACCGGTTTCAGCTTAACTGCAAATAGCTATATCAACCATGCTTTATCTTTTTAGCAAGTAAAGTAGCAACTGCTCAGTAGGTTTCGATGTATAGCAGGACATTACTGTGTAAGTTAGAAAAACAACCGGTTTCAGCCTAACTGCAAATAGCTATATCAACCATGCTTTATCTTTTTAGCAAGTAAAGTAGCAACTGCTCAGTAGGTTTCGATGTATAGCAGGACATTACTGTGTAAATTAGAAAAACAACCGATTTCAGCTTAACTTAATGCCCTTAACTACTGAGTTATATTAAAAATTGTAAGCGAGATGTTGATGAAATCTCACCATTAATTCTTCTTTAGCTGGATTAATTTCGAGCTCAACAGCCATCAGTTGTATTGCTTGTTCAATTTGATTTAGAAAGCGTCCATAACCCTGTTCACAATTATCTTCTGGCGTCGCGACAAATACAAATTGCACAGTATCAATTAACTCACCAGCACTCCATTTACTAATAATACCGCATGGACTCTGCTCGGGATTGTAGCCCAACATTTGCAGTTCTCCCACACGAGAAACAATCTCATGGATACTGTACCTAACTATTGGTACTAAACCATTGGCAATTAGTGCACCATTATTCAAATTATAACGCTTTGCCGCCATTGTAAAAACGTCGGTTAAGTAAGTATAAAGAGGGTTGTAAGGATCCTTAGAATGACTGTCAATCTCTACTTGCTGCAATAACTCGTTACTTACATTCAAAGTGACCACGGCATAATCCATCGCACTATAGTACTCTGGTAATTGCACATTTTGACTTGCATAACGTTTTTTAATCTCACGTAATTTATGTACCTGGCTTGTATTGCACCCTTTGTTTTTAGCGAACAGATCATAAGTAAGGTGTTGATGGTCTCTAATACGTATATCACTTTTATCCAGAGAGATTTTGTCACAAAATTTTTGCACCACTTGACTCACTCTATTATGAAAACTGGCAGCATTAACTCGAATTTCACTACCGGTGGCCAAAAATAGTAAACAAATTTTCTTAGCCCTTTTGTTACCATCAAAAAACGATTTTTTCAGGTGATGACTCATTGGGTTATAATAAAACAATATTTGTTGGTTGGTTTGCCATTGATGCATTTCCTGATTAAAACGCACCCGGGCTAATTTATCGTTAGCAATAAATTGACAATTATCTAGCTCTACCTCATCAGTAAGTTCAAAAAACAGATCGGATATTTGCTGATAAAAATCATAATATGGCTGCGGCTTTAATTCACTATACTTCCCTGACAACTGCTTAAACAGTTCATCGGTCAAACTAAACTCGGCTAAGATATATTGATTATCGCGCACATTACCAGGTAGGTATGCTTTGTGAGCTGCACTTCGTTTTCTAATAATTGACATATTTATCCCTAATTTTTTAATACGGCGAATCTAACTATTAGCCTTTTGATATAGGCTCAGTATAATGAGAGCTAATGAAGTTTTTGTGACGTAAATATGTCAACAATATGACAATCAAAAAAATAAGGTAAGCAATTTGTTTAACGACCAACAAGCATTAAAAGACGCAATTAATCAAACCATGCCTTTTGGTAAATACGCAGGCAGAAAACTATTACAACTGCCTGAGCCTTATTTAGTTTGGTTTCATAGCAAGGGGTTTCCTGAAGGTAAATTAGGACAACAATTAGCCTTAATGTATGAAGTAAAACTCAATGGTTTAGAGACAATGTTACAACCTTTATTAGAATCTTAGCCGATGTTTTTTCATCATCAATTTGATTTCCTCCTGTAAAAAGTAAGAAATGCTGTTTTACTTTTAGAGTAAATTTGTCTAAAAAAAAACCTCAACAACATCTCAGGTAATAACGATTACCATTAAAAATCGCTAACAATTTGTTTTACCAAAAAAAACTTTTATCATAAAAAAAGCTAATTATTTTTTTTACATTAAGTCATTTTTCCAGCACTAATTTGTGCATTTTTTCTCTTGCATCCGCTCAATAAATCCTCTTAAATAACTTGTCGATTTGAACAAATTTGTGCAAAAAAATATCAGGCAAAATTAGCAAATCGTCCACTCTGTAGTATTTAGTAATTAGAAGCCCTTAACTATTTAAGGTTTCTAAATTTGTTATGACTTGATTTATAAGATAATTACGAGGTGTTTATGAGGTGTTGTAAATGAAAAGACAAAAAAGAGACAAATTAGGCAGAGCGCATTCTAATGGATATCAGGCTGGCCTAGGCGGCAAGACTAAAGAACAATGTCCTTATCAAAATATTGATGTAAAATCACAATGGTTAGGGGGATGGCGCGAAGCTATTACCGATAGAAATTTAGGTTTATTTCGTTAACTAAACCAGCTAAAAATGTAGTTTACCCCCCGAACTGAAATGTTCGGGGTTCTCACTTTAAAAAAAACTTTTAGAGAATTACTTGTAAAATAGCTATCTTTAAAGAGTGACCTTTCAAAACGTCCCATCATCACGCAAACCTTAAATTTACCTCAGTACTAACATAAATATAACAGGTAAAATTTAGCCCTTACACTGAGTAAATTAAATTACCCGTGAGAAACGCTGTTGGTTAATATGTTGCTTCATATAAGCATCAAAGCTCATGCAAATAATTCGAATTAACAAACGTGCTTTTTGCTCAACCTTGATAAATTTCTCATTATTTTCAACTAAGCCATCACTGATAAAAGTAGCCAATAATGGTAGATCTTCTACAAAATATTCATCAAAATTAATAGTATATTTTTTATTAATCACTTGTTTATCTAAATACAAGTTACACATTAATTCGCGAATCACTTCACCACGCAAAATATCATCACTTGATAAACTTACACCTTTTATCTGGGCATGTTGCTTTTCAGTGATTGCTTGATAATATTCTTTTAGGTCTTTAACATTCTGGCTAAAACTGTTACCAATCGCACTGATTGATGACACGCCTAACCCTAATAGATCACAGCCGCCCTTAGTGGTGTAGCCTTGAAAATTACGATGTAGGGTAGCGTCATTTTGTGCAATTGATAATTCATCATTAGGTTTGGCAAAGTGATCCATACCAATAAAGTCATAACCAAAACTACAAAGCTTCTCAATAGCCAACTTCATTAAAGCAAATTTTTCTTGAGTATTTGGTAACCATTCATCACGCAGTTTGCGCTGAGCGGCAAAACGACTTGGTAAATGTGCGTAGCTGAACAATGAAATGCGATCAACATCCCACTCATGAGCCTTCACTAAGGTTTTTTCAAAATTCACTAGCGTTTGATGTGGCAAGCCATAAATCAAATCGATATTAATAGACTTAAAACCGACTGCTTTGGCGTGTTTAATAAAGTCACCAATAAATTCAGTGGACTGCACACGATTAATTGCTTGTTGAACCTTTAAATCGAGATCTTGCACACCTAAACTTAAACGATTAAAACCGAGTGAATATAAGTGCTCCGCTAAATCCATCTCAATTTCACGAGGATCAATTTCGATACTCATCTCTAAATCATTAGAGAAATTAAACTTTTCTTTTAATAAGGAGACCAGTTTGGTGATCTGTGGGTGTGTTAAAAAACTTGGTGTACCACCACCCCAATGAAGCTGCTTAACGGTATAGTCTTTAAATAATGGTGCTTGTAGTGCTATTTCTTCGGCTAAATATTCCAGGTAAGTATCGGCTTTATCACGATGGCGCGTGACCACCTTATTACAACCACAGTAATAACAAAGCGTATGGCAAAACGGTATATGCACATACAGCGACAATTCTCGGTTTTGCGAATTCTCTATCGCTTTAATAAAATCATCATGTTTAAAATCATCATGAAATTCTAACGCTGTTGGATAAGAAGTATATCTTGGTCCGCTGGTGTTATATTTATTTAATAACGTGCTATCGAAAAATTGGCTTGCTTTCATGTTTTCTTACCGTTTTATTTAGTGAACGAAAACATTATAGCCTTTTATAATTTGTGGGGATTGATCAAGCGCAAGATCTGGTTCACTACTAGCGTCAACAGTAACGAAACAGCTGTTGTCGCTAGTAATAAATGCATTGATTAAGCAGTTAAACGAGCAAGTTGCTCTGTGGTGAATTGATGAAGTGCACCTAAGTCCAATACAACTTCATCATGCATTTTGTTTAAAGCGGTCATACGTTGATAATCTTCACGCATTCGCTCTTTTTTAGTAAGTGTTTTACGAGCATCAAGTATTGCGAGGTCTTTAATTGCATCATAAAGATTAAAAATTGCCGGAAATTTCTCAGCTAACCCTGACAGCGTTTTTAAAGAGGACAATAATACCGATAAACGCCAACAACCTTCATCAAACTCACACTGCTCTTCTTGCATCGCACGAGTAATTAATAACACACTATCAAAAACTTTTTTATCATGCTTATTTAAAGCTTGTTGTTGGGCTAGTTGAGCTTGTGCTTGTTGCTCTTTTTGTTGTGCTACTTGTTTTAACAACTTACCAGCATAAAAAGCTAACGCTAAAACAATAACAACACCAAGCGACAAAGCATAAAGCCAAAAATCACTCATTAAAAATTACTCTTTTTCTGAAAAATCTGAAAAGTCTGGGCGATCTAACTTGTCCCATAAATCATCTTCGCTACCACGGCCACTCGGCTCATCAGTATCGGTAGCGTCTTCATCTTCGTCGAAACCTAATTCAGCTGACAATTCTTGATGGCGTTCCATTTTCTCATTGTAGTAATCAACTTCTTGTTCCGTAAACGCAATATCATCTTCTTGTTTAGCTAAAAGACTTTGCAATAATTCATCTTGCTCAATAAGATCTATTTCTTGTTCCGCTGTCAACTTAACAGCGTCGCTTTCAATGGCTGAACTTTTAACAACCGTATCTTCAACAAGACGAACACCAGCAATATCAGCTGACTTTTGGTTATTTTCTTTCGCTTTAACTTGTTTTGATTTCTCTGCTTTGGCAACAATTTTTCCTAAGGCTATCGGTGTTTTATTACCTAAACGAGGATCTTTTTTGACTCCTTGCTGATTGCCGCCTGTTTGTTCTTGTACAGCTTCTTTTTGACGATTACCCGCCACTTTACCCGTAGATTTACGGATGCGTTTTTCAACGCTAGCTAATTCTTGTTTACTTAACTTAGGCTTAGCAGTAGGTGCTCCACCTGGTTTTCTAGATTTTTTTGAACGAGACATAAATACAATTACTTTTTTACTAATAATAAAGGCTATTTTACGTTATTAATGGCTGGAAAACCTTAAAAAGCAGAAAAAAGACACAAAAAAAGCGCCAATTGGCGCTTTTTGTCTTTATCAATAGCTTAATCACGAATTTGAATATTTGGGTGAGTATTTATTTCTCCCCCTTTCGTGATTACAGCGATATTATCATTACACGATAATACTGCTACACGGCTATCGTGAAAATCTCTAATGAAATTTAGTATATAGCCAAATTGCGTTAAGCTACTGGTAGCAAACTTTTGTGCCAACGTTAACTCTTTCCATAAGTCATCGAAGTCACCTAATGTTGGCTCCCGCCGCTCTAATAGAGACTTTTTTTGCATTACTACAGCCATAATTTCCCCTTCCCAGTCCAATTATGATTTAGTTTAAAAATTAATTTTTTATTGTGTATTTGTCTTATTATTATTATGGGTAAAATCTAACCTACTTTGCATGTAACATCAATAGCGATTACACTTATACCCTTGAATTAAGTGATGTTTAGGCAAATATTTTTGACTAATGAGGTAAGAAAATGACACGTGTATTGGATGAATTATCTAAGTTATTAAAATTAGAAGTTATTGAGCAAGGTATTTATCGTGGTCAAAGCCAAGATTTAGGCTATAAAGCACTTTTTGGCGGTCAAGTTATGGGACAAGCTCTTTCTGCCGCACAAGAAACAATTGCCGCTAATCGTTTTGTGCATTCTCTGCATTCTTATTTTTTACGCCCAGGTGATGCCAGCTTACCTGTGGTTTATGAAGTGGAAGTTATTCGTGATGGTTCGAGTTTTAGTACTCGTCGTGTACAAGCGGTGCAAAATGGTAAAGCAATCTTTTACATGACCGCCTCTTTTCAACATGCCGAAACAGGTTTTGATCATCAAGATATCATGCCTGATGTCGCAGCTCCTGAAGACCTAGCATCATTTACTGATTATATAAAAGCCAACAAAGCCAATATACCAGAGCCATTACGCGAAAAGTTTTTAGCAGAAAAACCTATCGATGTTCGTCCAGTACAACAATATAATTGGTTAAAGCCGAAACCAACCACCTCTGCCAGTCAAATGTGGATAAAAGCGAACGGTGAACTACCTGACGACTTAGGTATACACACTTATATGTTAGCTTACACTTCAGACTTTCATTTTTTGCCAACCGCGTTATTACCTCATGGAGCGAGCCATTGGCAACCAAATTTTCAGATAGCCACAATTGATCATGCTATGTGGTTCCATCGTCCATTTCGTTTCGATGATTGGTTACTCTATTGTATGGATAGTCCATCTGCCAGTAATGGTCGAGGACTTGTTCGTGGGCAAATATATAACCGTGAAGGTGAGCTAGTTGCTTCAACTATGCAAGAAGGTGTGATTAGACAGCGCTAAGCGATACATTACAAATAAGGCTATACGTTTATAGCCTTATAGGAGTCACATTAATTACAGCCATTAAGTTGGCTTATGGCCTTTTAGCGCTTTGCGTTTTTCAACAGCCAGTGAAGTTACATTCCTGTTGAGTTCCGCTTCTAAACCCAACATAAAATAGACTTCAGCCATCAAGAATAACGGTCCAATAATAAGCTGGCTTAAGTCGTCCACAAACGCTGGCTTGGCTTTTTCATAATGATGCCCGAGAAATTGAATAACCCAACCAATAACAAATATAGTTATAGCAATATAAAATATATTATCCATACCACTAAATAAGCTTGCAACAAACAAATTAACGAGGAGATAGGCCAACATACCTATGGCTAATAGACGGTGCAGAGCAACATAATAAATGGCTACCACTGCAAAAATAGCCATGGCTAAGCTAAACTTCAAGGTAAAGCCATCATCCATATTTATCTCAAATGTGAGTGTACTTAACATCAGTGTTGCCGCTAAAACAATCAAAGGTACACCAACAAAGTGAGTATTAATGTTCTTTTGATTTAAGTGCACACTTTTATAACGCGCTAATTGCTCTACAATTGATTTCATTTGGCTACTCTTCGTTATATTATTTAGGTACTAATTATTTTGCCAATCATGGCCACTAGGGTGTTGAAAAATACGTAAATCAAACTGTGGTGCAATCGCAAACAGATGGTCGAAAATATCGGCTTGGATCTCTTCATAATTAAGCCAATTTGTCGTATTCGCAAAACAATATATCTCTAAAGGTAGACCTGTTTGCGTTGCTGTTAGCTGCCTGACCATACACGTTAAATCTGCACGGATATGGCTATTTTCTTGTAAGTACTTGGTAATATATGCTCGAAATGTACCAATATTGGTTAGCTGACGGCTGTTCAGTGTGTTAAGTGATTGAGAGACTACATCATTGTTGTTACTTTTTTTCGTCGTGTCAATCTGTTCATTTTTCGCTATCTCTTGCTGTTTATCACTGAGATAACTCTGTAGTAAATGAGCATTAGTTAACTGGCTTATTTGTTCGGTACTATAAAAATCAATACTGGCAATATCAATAATAATAGTACGCTTAATACGCCTTGCGCCGGTATGATACATATTACGCCAATTTTTAAAAGAATCACTAATCAATGCATATGTAGGTATTGTGGTGATTGTTTTATCAAAATTTTCAATTTTCACCGTGCTCAAACCTATTTCCAAAACATCACCATCAGCGCCATATTTAGGTAGTTCAATCCAGTCTCCCGCCACAACCATACGATTTGCTGATATTTGGATACTCGCAACTAAGCCTTTTATAGTATCTTGAAAAACTAATAACAAAACGGCGGTTAATGCCCCTAAACCACTCAATAAATAGACCGGCGAACGGTTTATAATAAGTGAAATAATAACGATACTCGCTACTAAATACAGCGCAAGTTTTATCATTTGGATAATGGCATTAAGTGGTAAAAATCGCTGTTTAGCACTTTCTTGGTAAATGCTCCGACCGACATTTAATAAGGCACTTATACAACGTGATATTTGAAAGGTAAGTAATACTTTGCTTAACAATACCAGTGAATTACTGGCAACTGTATCTGCCTCTAAAATAAGTGGAGTTAAAAAGAGTATCAACACTAAGGGTAATAGCAGGGTCATACGAATAAGTACATTGTGTTCAATCAACGCATCATCCCAGGTATTTTTAGTATTAATAATTAACTTATTCACTAAGCTTAATATTTGATGTTTAGCCAAATAATAACTGATGCTGGCAATTATCAATATCAACGCTAAGCCGATAGCAATTGCAGCGCTGGCCAAATACTTAGCGTTAAGTCCTTGTTCACCCAACCACAGGCTGATTAGTTCATTCATATTTGTCCCCGGTCATTTTACAGGTCTATGAGCCAATTAGGCACCCGAAAATATTAAGTTAATCCCTTATTATCAACATTTTCTTGCAGCTTCATTTTTTCAAAACGGGCATCTTTATCATGCCAAAATTGTGTTAGCCATTTCCGAAAAACAATTTTGTCATTTCTATCTGAAAAATTGATGTGGCCTAACTCGGTTGCGATATCTAACGTCTGCACTTCAATATGCACCCTTTCTACATATCCACAAACAAAATCACTAAAATTAGGGATACCGTCGGGATAATAAATAGTAACATCAACAATTTTAGTTAAATGTTCACCCATAGCATCTAACACAAATGACATACCACCCGCTTTAGGCTTCAATAAGTTTTTAAAAGGTGACTCTTGTTTATCATGTTTTTTTTCACTATAACGTGTACCTTCAATAAAGTTCATCACGCTAACGGGTTTATGTTTAAATTTGGCACATGCTTTTTTCGTTGTTTCTAAATCTTTACCTCGCAAGTGCGGGTTTTTCTTTAAAAAAGCTTGGCTATAACGCTTCATAAAAGGAAAGTCGAGTGCCCACCAAGCTAAACCCAACAGTGGTACATAAATGAGTTCTCTTTTTAAGAAAAACTTTAAAAATGGAATATTGCCATGTAAAGCGCGTTGTAAAACAACTATATCAACCCAGCTTTGATGGTTAGCTAACACTAAATACCAATCATCAATTTTAAGTGTATCTAATCCTGTCACTACAATGTTGGTTTTAGTAAACGCTTTTTGAATAATACTGTTCGTTGCAACCCAGTTACTTGCCATTAAATCGAGTAGGTAACTAAATATCTTTTTAAAAAAGCGCAATGGTATTAATGCTTTAAATAATGAAAAAACTAAAATAGGCATTAGCCAAAGTATCGTATTAAGGATATAGAGAGAAAAGGATATAAAACCGATTAGCTTGGCAGGTAAAAAATTTAGCATATAGGGATAATAACTAATAATGGATAGATGATATGAATACTGTTATTTAATCACGATTTAGATATTAATTATATTTTTTTATTGCTCTCTCACTAGGGGCTGTTGATCTTTCAGGGGGAAATTTTGTTCTCTTACTTCAAAGGATGTAAAAGGTTTTACTCGCCCTGAGTAATGTGCAGCCTAGTCATTCTATGTAAAACAATCCTGAAATATCAACAATCCGTAGTCATTTCAGTTTAAGATAACGCTATTAGTACTAAATACATCATGGATGAAAAACGATCGTTTTTTATTTATCACACTCTATTTTGTCTTTTTTTACCAGAATAACAGCACAAAACAGACCTTTACCTGCAAATTTATTATTGAACAGTTAAAACCAGAACTTTAATACTGAATGATTATGCATTTTTCCCTTTATTTATTGAGTTTTTACTCAGTTTATTGCATAATCTAAGAAGCATCATAAAAGGAGAAAAAATGAACTTCAATAGAGCTGTAATCAAAGTAGGTAGTGCGCTAGTTGCACCTACTCGCGATGGTTGTAGCGGCCAATATATCTTAGCAATTGCGCAATTCATCACTAAATGCCAACAACAAGGTAAAGAGATCATTTTAGTTTCCTCTGGTGGTGTCGCAGCCGGCCGAACGGTTATTCAACACGGCTCACCAAAACTATCACTCGCCACCAAAAAAGCTATGTCAAGCGTAGGTCAAATGCAAATGATGGCGAATTGGCAACGTTTTTTTGACGTTCCTTGCAGCCAAATACTCATTACCCAAAATGATTTAGCCGATAGAGAGCGCTATATTAGTATTCAAGAAACTATTAAAATTCAATTAGCCAACGGTGTTTTACCCATAGTTAATGAAAATGATACCGTCACCACCAAAGATCTCACCATAGGCGATAATGATAATATTGCCGCGCTCGTTGCCCAAGCATGTGACGCTGATAGTTTATTTATCTTAAGTGATATTGATGGTGTGTTCACTAAAGACCCAAAAATCAACGACGATGCAGTATTAATTCCTGATATTCAAAAGATCACTGATGAAATTTATGCCATGGCTGGCACAAGCCGTAATCCATTGGCAAGTGGCGGCATGAAAACCAAAATTCAAGCCGCTGAAAAAGCGGTAGAACACGGTATCAATACCTATATTATTAACGGCACAAAAAGTGAGGTATTTAGCTCTCTTTTAGCAAAAGTTAACCCAGGCACTCGTTTTGCCGCAGATAAAGATATTATTACCGCTAAAAAGCACTGGCTAAAACATACTTTAAAGAGCCGAGGTAAAATTAAACTCGACCCAGGCGCAGTAAATGCTGTGGTAAATAAAGGTGCCTCTTTATTACCAGCAGGAATAAAGTCAGTCATAAATAGATTTAAAGCTGGTGATGCTATCGAACTCATTGATGCAGAAAATAATAAGGTGATCGCTAAAGGCATTACTTTATATAGTCACTATGATTTAAAGAGAATTAAGGGCAAACACAGTAATGATATCACCGCTATTTTAGGGCATGACTATGGCGATGTTGTTGTACATCGCGATGATATGGTTATTTTATAATTGGCAGTAACTACTTAAACAATTTTCCAGAGAGTAAAAGATGACAGACTTTAACATCGCCACTATGGCATCAAAGGCTAAAACTGCCAGCAGATCAGCTGCGCAGCTGAACAGTAGTGAAAAAGACATGCTGTTAAATGCCATTGCCACTTCCATTGAAAATAATAGCGCCATTATCATTAAAGAAAACAGTAAGGACATAATTGCTGGGCGCGAAAAAGGTTTAACGCAAGCCATGCTCGACCGCTTAGTATTAACGGAACAAGGCATTAAAGATATTAGTTCAGCTATACGAGAAATTGTTGCCCTGACTGATCCTGTTGGTGATATTGATAAATTATCATTACGCCCAAATGGTATTCAAGTCGGTAAAATGCGTATTCCTCTTGGTGTTATTGCCATGATTTATGAAGCTCGCCCTAACGTGACTGCTGAAGCTGCAGCGTTATGCATTAAGTCTGGTAATGCAGTAATTTTGCGCGGTGGCTCAGAAGCAATTCACTCTAATTTAGCAATTGCTCAATGTTTGCATCAAGTATTAGCAGCGCACGATGTTGATGTAAATATTGTTAGCGTTATTCCTGATACCAGCCGTAGTATCATAGAAAATTTATTACAGCAAAGTGACACAATCGACTTAGTCATTCCTCGCGGTGGTGAAGGTTTAATCCGCTATGTTAGTGAAAATAGTCGTATCCCAGTGATTCAACACTATAAGGGTGTTTGTCATTTATATATCGATAAACATGCAGACTTAACAAAAGCTGTAGATATTTTAGTAAATGGTAAAACCCAAAAGCCTAGTGCATGTAATGCCTTTGAAACAGTCGTAGTACATGATGACATCAGCGCTGACTTTTTACCTTTAGCGGCAAAAGCGCTTGAAGATACTGCAAAAGTTAAAATACATGCCTGTAAAAACAGTATTGGCTATTTCCCTCATGCAGAATTAGCCACACAAGAAGATTATAATGCCGAATACTTAGCACAAGAAATTGCCGTTAAAGTAGTCGCTAGTTTTGATGATGCAATAAGCCATATCAATGAGTTTACCTCTGATCATACTGAAGTAATCATCAGCCAAGATATTTCTCGCAGTCAAGCCTTTGTACGCCAAATTAACTCTTCTGTTGTGATGGTAAATGCTTCTTCGCGTTTTTCTGACGGCAACCAACTAGGTCTAGGCTCAGAAATAGGCATATCGACCAGTAAGTTGCATGCATACGGACCAATGGGCCTAGAGGCACTAACTACAGAGAAATTTGTAGTTTTTGGTGATGGCCAAGTACGACTGTAAAGCCGTATGCCTATGGAGCTCTAATTAGACATAAAAGCATTAACCACTGAAAAATTTGTTCTTTTTGGCGATGGCCAAGTACGACTGTAAAGCCGTATGCCTATGGAGCTCTAATTAGACATAAAAGCATTAACCACAGAAAAACTTGTTGTTTTTGGTGATGGCCAAGTACGACTGTAAAGCCGTATGCCTATGGGGCTCTAATTAGACATAAAAGCGTTAACCTCAAGTTTATTGACCATAACTTGAGGTTTTAGAGATGAAGGATTTTGTACAATATTCACTTCTACCACTTTATAGTCTTTATAACCTGAATTAAGTCATACTCTGATTGTTCAGGTTTTGTATTGATAACACTAAATTAAGCAGGTTAATATGTGTGAGGTACATTTGTCCTTACTTAACTGCTTATGATTTATTTTTTTGCTTGGCGTCGCGGTGGCGACCACACCCAAGGGGCGACGTACCGCCGCGCCTCCCCTTGGAACCCCTGCGACGCCCTACTCAGCAGAACATTCAACCACCACCTAGCGTAAACCACGATTCCTGCCGATTTATCGTCCATGAACAACGGCAGCCCTCGACATCCTGTCTCGGGTCGAGGACTACCTTTGCTAGCTGATGATTGAATTGCTGAGATGGGATTTGGAATACTTGGCAGCAGCAAAGCATAATAACAAGCAAAGAGCTTTCGACCTGTTAGACATGACCACAGAGAAAAAAACGCTAAGTCTGCTTCTTCAAACGCTGGAGTGAAGTACAATATTCACGTATTGCCATCATGGATGATGGAAAAAGCAATGTGGCACATGGATGTGCCTTCATTGCTGTTACGTCGAAGATATTGTGCTGAATGTAGGATTACGTTTGATGTAGCAGCTCCGAGGGATTCCAAAGGGAGGCCGGAGGCAGTCGCCCTTTGGGTGTGGTCGCCACCGCGACAAATAATTAAAATTGACGTTTATCCTATTTATTTCACTGAAGTAATGACTTTTCATACCACAAAGCAGACATTAGCTAAGAAGCAAAAACAACGTTTGGGATTAGATTTTGTATCGATAACGCCTGTAGCACCGGCGAAAAATTGTGTAGTGAGGAACGAACGCAGCAGTTTGGCGTCCGATGCCTACATTTGTTAGACGTTTTTTATTGAGACTATTTTTCAAGCCTATAAACCTCCCATTTATTTACTGGTTTAAACCCTAAAGATTCCACAACCTCGTAGCCAATATTAAATGATTTGAGCATCCTTAACTCGACCCTACAGCAGCTTTCTTTTAATGATAGCTCTAGTGCATGTTTAAGCAGTTTTAATTTATTACCAGTAATTTTATATTTTTCTGTTAAATGAATGTCTTCTATGTAGATAACTTTTGAGCCAATATAGCTGGCAAACTTATAAGAATAAATATAAAAACCAATTGCCATATCATCGCTGTATAGCAGATAGCCATATAATATGGGGTTTTCGCATAAAAACGCACCAGAGTATGCATCTAAGCTTGCCGTGAAAAGGTTTTTTTGATTCTCATCAGAGGCAAGTTCAAAATTTAACTCATAAAGAATATCGATATTTGATATATCTACCTTTTTTAGATTCATCTTAATACTCACTTAGTATTTACTTCTAACGTCTAAAACAAAAGCTATTTATAGCATATCGCGAAGCGAATATAAATAATCCTTTGATTTTCCTTGTTATCTGTTAACTAAGGGATAAATCTGAAATCCCTTCAGTGCCTAAACGAAAAACGGTGATTTCTTCGAGGCTCTTAGCCCCTAGATTTTTATAAAATTTTATTGCCGAATCATTCGTCTTTAGAGCCCACCACTCAAAACGGGCACAATCTTTTTCGATGGCTAATTGTGACAAGTACACAAGAACTTTTTTTCCTAATCCTTGACCTTGATAAGCAGGTTCAATAAATAAATCATCTAGATGTAAGCCACGCTTCCCTGTAGTAGTTGAAAACGTATAGTAAAATACGGCAAAACCACATGCTTTATTGTTTACATAAATAATAATAGCTTCCGCATCAGGGCTTAAACCAAAAAGATTATTTTCAAGTTCCTCTATTGTCACCGATACTTCAAAAGGAAACTTTTCAACAATTGCCAACTCTTTAATAAAATGAAGTATTAATTTAGAGTCTTCTTTTTTTGCGGCTAAAATTTTCAATACATTTGCTCCAATACAATGACAGATAACGAGCCTGTAGAATTACTCGTTTTTTATTGATTTTTTGAATCGAAATACTCTAACTGGATTATTTTACTTTAACAATCAAAAACGTTTACGTTTTTGGCGATTTTTATTCTTTAGTATCTGATT
>Ga0209395_1000214_pt1 | contig 87903 bp, 78 predicted proteins | sample GOMGulsemesocosm_3_FD_184635 | JGI IMG/M metagenome (GOLD analysis project Ga0209395, IMG submission 184635) | Methane-oxidizing microbial communities from mesocosms in the Gulf of Mexico - GOM9D Gulf of Mexico (SPAdes) (version 2) | ecosystem: Environmental > Aquatic > Marine > Cold seeps...
TGTTACGCTTATCATAACTAAGATACTTGCTTCCGAAGAAGTAGTTATCTTTCGTGTCGACATATTCAGTAAGAACCTCGGTACTTACTTCAAATGCCCACACAGTTTATTTGAATACTAATTGTTAAAGAACGTTTTATCTCAACCAACATAACTCGTTAAAGCTAAGTGAGAGAAGCGCTTCGAACCCTGTGGTCCGTTGCGTTGGGATGCGTATAATACGTTATCCCGTTTCGAAGTCAACACCTAATTTCAAACTCTTTTTAGAAAAGTTCGAAGAAGTTGTTTTCCTCTCTAAACCGTTACTAACCTCAACTAACGTTATCCGCTAAATGATGCTCTGCCCCGTTTCAGTGAGGCGCATTATAGAGATCCCTCGGCGCTTGGCAAGAGCTATCTTGAAGTTTTCATTTGAGTGATTAATAAACCAACGTTTAAGTGTTTTTGTGTGATAAAGATCTCAGCTAATTGCCAATATAGTGAGTTAACAGGTTATATGACCCGTAAATAGAATGCATAAATTGTGAGTAATCGGCAGCTAAACGGTATCAAGAGGAATATGAAGGCAGGAGGAGAATATACATAAGGCGTTAATTCTCATATAACGCCTTATGTACATTAGATAAATAGATAGCGAAGAAATATTAACGGAGTAGCGCTATCACATCAGTTAAGGTATCAAGAACATGATCTGCGAGTGCTTCGCCCTCTTCAGTAATGTCTTTTCCGGTGCGGACTAATATATTGGTGCCAATACCGGCATTTTTACCCGCGTTAATATCAGAGACCTTATCACCGACTAAAAATGATTGACTAAGATCTATCTCTAAATGATCGACAGCACTATGGATCATGCCCGGTTGTGGTTTGCGACAATCACATATTTGTTTATAGTTACCGATGCCTTTGTCAGGATGATGAGGGCAAAAGTAAACACCATCAAGATCAACATTCTTATCGGCCAATGACCAGTCCATCCATTCAGTTAATGCCATAAAATCGTCTTCACTGAAGTAACCGCGAGCAATACCTGATTGATTAGTAATGACGACTAACAGATAACCTTTTTCTTTTATCTTCTGACAGGCTTCAATCACCCCTTCAATAAATTGGAAATCATCACTATGAGATACATAACCGGTATCAACATTCATCACGCCATCGCGATCAAGAAAAACTGCCTTATTAGCCACTAATTTAAACCTTTCGTTGTTTGATGGCAGACATTTAAATATGTTCACCTATTAATAGCTAGCGAGTTTACCATAACGGTTAAACGAGTCGAATCTTATATGGCGCTCAATAGCGTGCAATATGATTTAATTCACAAGGTATGGCGGCAACGTTTGTATAATGGCGCTAAACTCATTAAAATTGCGCCATTACAAACTTTAATGGAGCTCCCATGAGCCTCGAACTATTTTTCATCTACGATTCTCACTGTCCTTGGAGCTATGCCACTACGGCATTAGTGAATTCACTGCGCGATGCTTATCCTAAAATGGATATTAAACTACTCCATTGCGCTCATTACAACGGTAGTGATTGTGCAGGTCAATCCCAAATTGATGCAGTTCAAGACCAAAGTCAGGTTAGATTCGGCAGAGAACATCTTAGATTTGCTAACAGTCCGAAGAATGCCACGCTTACTGCAAATATCATGGCATGGATTCAAGCTAAGCAACCGGCGAAAGCACTTGATGTGTTAAATGCGATTCAAGAAGCTCATTATATTGATGGTAGTCCATTAGGATATAAAAATGACTTTGCTGAAATTATGGAACAACATAAATTATCGGCGCCTAATAAAGTCTTTAAAGAAGAGCTATCTAACGATGCTGCCCACGTGGTTGAAGATATTGCTGAGATGCAGGAATTTATCGGCACCACATCTTTTCCGGCAATGTTATTAATCACTGGCGAAAAAGCAGTATTACTTAATCACCAACTATATCTTAATAATCCAGAAGCTATTGTTGAAGCGGTTGAGCTAGAGCTAAAATAAATTAGAACGCTTCTGGTGTCGTAAACGACATCATTTGATGACTGATAGGATGACTAAAGCTGATAGAACGTGCATGAAGATGTAATCTATCGGCTTTTTTTCCATATAGCGTATCACCAACAATCGGCATATTAAGCCCTAGAGTATGTGCGCAGTGAACTCGCAATTGATGTGTTCGCCCAGTTTTTGGACGTAGACTAATCTTACAATGTGACCCTTGGCGATCGATTACCTGCCAAGTAGTGTCAGACTTTTTACCATGTTCAAAACACACTAACTGTCGTGGTCGGTCTTCGAGATCACCTCGCAGCGGAAGTGAAATGTCGCCATGGTCTTGAGCTGGATTGCCCTCTATCAACGCAACGTATTCTTTCTCAATCAAGCGAGTAGCAAATTGCTTAGCCAGACTCTTATTAGCACGTGGCGTGAGCGCAATTAACATTAAGCCAGATGTCGCCATATCAAGGCGATGCACAATCAACGGTCCGGTCACATCAGGAAATTTCTCCCTCAAACGTGTAAAGACACTGTCTTTAATATGAGTGCCTGGTACCGATAGAAAGTCGTGCGGCTTATTGATCACTAAGATATGGTCATCTTGATACAGTATCGCTAGCTCTTTACCCACGGCTGGATTGTCCAATAACGGATTATCATCAACTTCAAGCCCTTTAAGCATGTGGCTCAAGATTGGAAAGCACTTACTTTGACAGGCTGGGTAATAGTTTGCATGTTGACGGACTGAGGATTTTGGTGAAGCTCCCCACCAAAACTCTGCCAGTGCTAACGGTTTAAGACCGTGTTGATAGGCATATTGCAATAACTTAGGCGCGGCACATTCACCAACACCCGATGGTGGGATCTGGGTATCGTGTTCACTAAAAATATCATTGAGATCGCGCACCTGTCCCTCACCATTGCAAAATTGATATTGCGCAAAGAGTTTTCTCTGTAATTTAGCCGAGAGCTTCCGTCGTGTTTTTGTCAATTGTGCCATTTCATCTGTTAGCGATTTTAATTGGATTGATGTCGCGTCAATCTCAATGGCCGATGTATCTTTTAATCGCTTAAGCACTCGTTTATCAACAATGCTCTGATGTGATAACTCATCTAAGCTCAATCCACGTTCAATGCCTTGTGACAATTCTTCGCGGCTCTGTTTTCTTACCTTTCGATTGTGCGCCATCACTTGATACTGTTGCTCAAGTTCATGAGCGAAATCCGCTTCTTGCTGTGCTAGTTTTTGCCTCAGTGTTGATAACAACGGTTGTGCTTTCAAGTGGTTTATTTCTTCATTAATGTTACCGATGATCGCCATTTCTTTCACGACAAAACTGTCATTAGCGAACGCATCAAACACCGGCGGAACAAAGCAATGCATTGGTGCTTCACCACTAAGTTTTCCTGAATAACCGGACAAAAAACCGATGTCACCAACGCTATTTCCCACCAACAACACACCAAACATTTTGCCGCTGGCGGCAAAGTCATGTATCGCTTCGCCTTGCTGTGTTAAGTAGGCTTGCAGTTGTTCTGACGCCAACACACATAAAGGATGTGGCTCATAAAAGAATGGAAAGGTAAATCGCGTTGGTCGATGGTAGATATCAATCGATTGATTAAAGCGAGTAAAAATTTCGGCGTTTGACGACATACACACATCTTATGAAAATAATAAATACCAGGGCATTTTACCCTGTCCCATCTATATTGACTAACGTTTACCGTTAACTCGTTTTAAATTGGCTGATGTTTTGGCGCAATGCTTCATAAGCGACAATCGATACTGCATTTGCCATGTTAAGAGACCGCGCGTCGTTTGCCATCGGAATCGTGATACAACTTTGCTCACGCTTATCTAACACATTTTGCGATAAACCATTATCTTCACGGCCGAAGTACAGATAATCACCCGCACAGAATTGGGCTTCGAAATATGTTTTGGTGGTTTTAGTCGTTGCAAAATAGTGATGCTCACTAAACGGATTCTGGTGCCAAAAATCTTCGATATTGTCATACTCTCGAACATCGAGTTTGAACCAGTAATCAAGGCCTGCGCGTCTTACTTGCTTTTCGGTGATATCGCCAAAGCCATATGGCTTAATTAAATGCAGCGTACAATCTAATGCATAGGCTAAACGCCCTACGGTGCCAACATTACCCGGCATTCTCGGTTCTACTAATACGATATTAAACATGGTTTATTCCAAAGCTAACTTTTTGCCGGATCATAAAGCAGTCGTCGATAAAGGTATACACCGCAGCTGACTATTTTTAACCGTACAAACAATCAAGTTGTTTATATTTGCACAATAGATTATCTCAAACACTCTTTAAGTGCAGAATAACGATAGTTATACTGCACTTATTCGAACAACTAAATATAGATAATTCAACATCAAAAGGATCCGTATGAACACGCCAATAAAAATTGTCGCTTTAGCAGGTAGCTTACGCAAAGAATCTCTCAATCATACCTTAGCGATCGCTGTTGCAAACGCAGCACGACGTGCCGGCGCAGAGGTTGAAGTCATTAAACTAAGTGACTTTGATATCCCTTTGTTTAATGAAGATTTAGAAAAGAACGGCGCTATCGCAGGCGTTGAACAGCTAAAAGACAAAATACGCAATGCGAATGGACTTATTGTCGCCAGCCCTGAATATAACGGTTCAATTAGCGGTGTGCTTAAAAATGCATTGGATTGGGCATCACGCACAGCACCAAAAGCAGTGCCGGCGTTTGCGAATACGACCGTGGCATTAGTTGCAACATCGCCTGGTGGCTTAGGTGGCATTCGTGCCCTACCTCATGTTAGTAATATTTTCGCCGGGATGGGTGCATTAGTACTGAGTAAACAACTGGCAGTTGGCGGCGGATATCAAGCATTTGACAATGATGGCGGCCTAACCGATGAAGGAATGCAGCAACAAGTGAACGCCTTAGCAAAAAGTTTGGTCGACACAGCGACTAAGCTGCGATAAATAAAAAGCCGCTAACCAGAAGGTTAGCGGCTTATATTTAAAAATACTGAGATTATTCAATGACCGTTAATGGTCGCATCATGTCGTGATCCTCGTGAGTTAAGATGTGACAATGCCATACAAAATCACCTGGGATATCAAAACGCATCCTAACCCGAACTCGGGTTAACGGCGGCACGATGACTTCATCCTTCCAGCCGTTCTCCCATGCTTCAGGCGCTTGCGGCTGACCAATCATCACCGGAGTTATACCAGGGTTCTGCGCGGGATAAAATAAATCAGCACCTAAAGGCAACACAGGTTGTCGGTCAATGATTTGAAACTCGACCTGATGAATGTGAATAGGGTGTCTCACGAGTAAGGTATTATATATCTCCCACTCTTCCACATCATTGAGCTGGACAATCTCAGTTATATCATCCCCCCACCGCATTAAGCCACCCTCAACCGTCCCGAGTAGATCAATAATACCACCATTTTCAGTGTCCCACGCTTGACCGAGTAATACTTGACGTACATTATCAGGCTCGCCTAACGGCACAATCGGATCTCGAAGTACATCGGGTAGCGGAGTGTCTTGCTCGCTCGCCCAATGTTTGACTCTAAAGCGCATCAATTTTTTTATTGCTGGATTAAGCGGCGGTAAAATACTTAAAATACCCTCAAGATTCTTAAGGGTGATTTCTTTGCCTTCTTGTCCACTAAAATCAACCACCATGTCATACCGTTCACCAGGGCCAATCAGGAAATTTTGATGATTCACTGGTGATTCAATCAGGCCGCCTTCAGTGCCAATTTGAATAAACTCCATGTTGTGATTCATTTTCAGACGATAGAAGCGCGAGTCGGATGCGTTCAAGATTCGGAATCGATATTTACGAGGCTCAACGTCAAGCACCGGCCACGCCATACCATTGACGAGAATATAATCACCAAAAAATGCAGGGAATTCATTATTACGTGCCAACTGTCCATTCTTATCGAGTTGAACATCCTGGATCACGATTTCCCGTTCATATTCCCCACTCGGTAAATCAAGCATTTGTTCATTGTCATCACGAATTAAATACATCGCTGCAAGCCCGGCATTAACACTTAATCGTGTCATACCTAGAACATGATCGTGATACCAAAGTGGCGCAGCCTCTTGCGTATTGTGATAGGTATAAGTTTGCTTAACAAAGTCATCACCTTGATCAAAAAAGTCGCGACTGAACCAAGCGGTAGGATAGCCATCGCTTGCTGGTTCAGAATGGCCCCCATGAAGATGAGTTACCGTAGGGAGTCCGCGTTGAACGTTATGTGGTACATGACGACCATCAGCATGTGCTGAAGGCAAAAGATGCTGATAAGGCAATTTATTTTCCCATTTAATATCAACGCTAACGTCTTTATAGGTTTCGATAGTTGGGCCCATGTGCATTGGCGGGTGATTTTTTTGCGAATATCCCCAAACTGTTGTATAAATTTTTTCACCATGAACATCATAAAAGCCCAACCATTGACAACTTTGACGCATTTGCATAGTCAACGAAGTGCCGGATTGTGTGGCATCTATCTTTGGGGGTTGTGGTAATTGATTTTCAAATTTAGGATGAAAAATAGCACCTTTCACTTCAAAACCACTGGTACATGAAGAAACTAATGGCAAACTATCAGCGTGCGCATTAATCGACACTTCATCGACCGCCCAGAGCGCACCAAACACATTAAACCCGGTCAGATGATATGGCAGGATTTCTACCGTAAATTGTGTTTCTTCCGTCACCTCAAAATCATTAGTCATTGGGAAGCTGATATTTTCTAAGGACCAGGATCTTGTGGTTCTATTCCCTAGATTACGATAGATTTCATCATCACCTTTGAGCACTCTGATACCATAATATTTAAAGTCACCATGAAAAAATTTTCGGCTTTGTTTCTCTTTAAAACTGAGCGATTCAAATCGCCCATACTGGTGAGGGGAAAGCGTAAACGAGAATTTTAACGACTTTAAATCGTTTGGATTAAAGTCGTTGTGATTAAAAAGACCATAATTGAGTTCTAAGGATTTTCCATCGCTGCCATCATTAATGCATGACTTAAGGCCGAGCGGGCGGGATAACTGACTAGCATTAACCTTGCCTTTATTGTGATTTAAATAACTAGGAGAGATCTTACCGCTTAGGAACCCACAATTTGACATATCCCACGCCACGGTTGCGTTAGTGCTTAGCCCGCTAAACTGAGCTTCAAAATCTGATTGCCAACCGGCGATTGCTGGCATCGTACAACTTAAAAAAATGAGTCCACCACCGACGACGCTCAACTGATAATTTTTCATATTGATACCTCATTACTTAATCGAGTAATGAGCATAAATCAAAAACAACCATGTAGCAGCCAATAGCTAAGCTTAATATATGGCTAGGCTAACGCATATAGTACTACATTTCAGGATAATTTTAATTAGCCAACAATTATTAATCTACTTCCCTTCATTAGACGATTTAGTAATAATAAACTCGATAATCTCATCTGAAAGGTAGCTATTAGACAAGTAGCTTACTCCGCCCTGATGATGCAGTAGTAAACCACATTCTGTCACACTCACGTTTGTTATATCACTCCACGCTAATTCACTGTTAATATGAAAAGATGTCGTAATGACCGCTGTATTTGTCACCTTAATTTCAACGGTATGTTCATACGCTTTACTTATCATTTGACGCCATAGCCACCAGGTTTTTCGATAATAAACGCTAGCTCCTTCAATAGCGGCCAGCGATAACACGAAGTACGCGAGATATTTACTCACATCAATCCACAATATCAACGTGACACCTAGCACAGCCACAATCAAAGTCTTGATATAATCTTTAGCACCATTACTTGTCGTTGACTGATCAAAGCATTCACTAAAATGGGCTTTATCTAACACAAAGGATGTGTGGTATGGAGTCAGTAACTTCATTAATTTACTCTCATTAAACGATTATTATTAAACGGCATAGTTGAATCAGCGTCAGTTTAAAGGTTTTTTAAAATTTTAACACGCTAAACAGTACACATGCGCATGTTCCGCATAAATCCCAATACAATTTATGCGTAACCGTTCTAATATCAGGCAATTTCACGCTGTTCATCACATAATAGACACTGCATCAGTGCCGTAGCAACACCTCGAGTTTAGTAAATGTGCACGCGAACCATATTTCCACCGTGTCAGCTAATAAATCTGGTATACTACTCGATTATTATTATCCATCCACAAAGAAAAAATATGAAATTATTGGTTCGTAACCTCGCCACTTCGACTTCACAGTCGGCCTTAGAAAAATTGTTTAGTACTCATGGTACGTTACAGTCTTGTGTCATCGTTTTAGACGACGAAACGGGTAAATCGAAGGGGTTTGGTTTTGTAGAAATGCCTAAAACTGGTGAAGCAAAAGCGGCTATGGTTAGCCTTAATGGCTCGAAATTACACGGCAGTATTATTCGAGTAAAAAGAGCTCAAACCAAAAGCGAATAATCGGATCGGGCAACGTGATTTATCCTCACTTGCCCAGCTTTTATATTATCGATAGACGCCCTACCATCTTACACCACCCATAGTTCGACCAATACTCAACTCTTCGCGTTAATACTATGTCAATACATGCGTCTCTTTTTTGACCACATTCATTATTCATAGATGACCTTAATTATATTACTTTCGACTTACCCTTTTTCATCAAATGATAATAGTATGGTGAAAATTAATTGTAGGTGACTGGCTAATTGACCGTCAAAATATAATGAACCTTAATAGTCCTGTTGTACACAAAACACGCACCCAAGTCGTCGTCGAAGTTCTACGAGAGCGGATACTCTCTGGTGATATAAAGGCGGGAAAACCATTACGACAAAGCGCATTAGCCCATGATCTTAACGTCAGTCGAATCCCCATTCGAGAGGCGCTATTACAGCTTGAAGCTGAAGGTATCGTCAAGTTTGAAGCTCACAAAGGTGCTACGGCTGCCAGTTTATGTAGCGATCAAGTACTGGAGTTATTTGAACTCCGCGCGCTAATTGAGCCGGAGCTGCTTGCAAAATCTCTGGTTAATATGACCAGCGCTCATTTTGAACAAGCCGAAATCATATTGGCTCAGCTTGAAGATGCCTTTCATCATATCAATGCCAGTAACGTGTGGAGCGAGTTAAACACTAAATTCCACAGCAGTCTCTACGTTGCGGCAAACCGCCCAAACACCTTGGATGTAATCCAAAATATCAACAGCAATTGCGACCGATATATCAGGCTTCATTTATTACAAAAAGGTAGGATCCCGAGAGCTGAACAACAACATAGAGAGCTCATGAGATTGTGCCGTGCGAGAGATATTGACGCTGCGTGTTCAATGCTTAAAGAGCATATTATGACCAGCGCGAAAGATCTCATTGAGCTGGTTAACGCTCACAACCAAACATAACAATACCAATAGAATTAATTACTCCCTGTGCGTAAAAAACCATTAATTCTATTGGAATTTGACTAAACTAAGCCCGCTGTTTTTGTTGTTGATAATTTGATTCTAAATCCGTTACACACAGTAAGTGTTCTAGGCCGTTAAATTCTTCTTCACTTTTCACCGCCACATCATTGCATCCGAAATGAAGATAGCCTATTTTTGTAAACGTTTGTTTATACAGTCGTTGATGGATCTTACTCGATACACAAAAACCATAACGATAGCCTAACTCATTGGTTGCTATCGCCAGCGCTAAAAAAAATGCTTTATGCAATTCTTTAGCAGGAATCTCAGTTTCTTGTGTTAATGTTAACCGCATCCACTGACAATACCCGTAGGTATCAAGGCTTAGTTTTGGTAATTGGGTATGAAGACTCTTGTATTCACACTCTAGCGGCAGCCGTTGTGTCGGAGAGTTACCCAAAATACGAACACCACCAATAACGTTGTCACCAATTCTGGCAATGAAAATATCGTTGTTGTGATCAGAACATTCACCAGCGCCATCAAACTCTGTTAACCCGAGAACACGTTTGAATGTTTTTTCACGTAATGCGAAGTATTGCGCCAATAAATCCGCATCTTTTGTTATTTCAAAGACTACATGCATAATATTATCTCAATGAATTAAAATAAGGTTAATATAACCCTGAATAAGCAATTTATTTTGCTAGCGTTATAACACCATACCTATGCATGTTTTTGTATCACCGAAACTCCTAATGGAGCCTGAAAACTACTAACTTATCACTAGATACCTTGAAATATTATCAATCTTATGCTTATTCACATCACACCTTATTCAGGGGTTCCTGAATGTCACCTAAATCCAATGGCCCCGTAATGATGGTAGGATACAGCTGCCAACAGTGCAAAATCGACAGCAACAATTTATTTTTCTACCATGTTTTGTACAGCGATCGGAAACATAAATTTCAGGGGAACATCAAGTCGCTTAGACCAAGATAACTCGCTATGATCACCACCACTAAAAAACACACTGCGCCATTGTTTCGCGTCGAGCTTACTACCTTTAAGCAATTGATCAACCTGGAATTGTAACGGCGGATATAATGCGTCTAGTGTCTTATCTCCATGGTCAAAGTATAGTTTTTGCTGAGTGAGATGAGGTAACTGTTGTTGGAGTTGTTGTAAAAATGAGTCGAACATTAGCTCCTGTTGACTCAATGTTCCAGGCCAGTGAGTGGACATACTAATAGCCCCAGCAAACTCACTAGGATATTGAAGTAGTCCATACCAAGAGACCAACCCCCCCATGCTCGAACCTGCCAAATATCGATGTTCACCACCTTTATTGACCACGTAATTTGATTCAATATAGGGGATCACTTCGCTGACTATAAATTTAAGATAGCGATCGGAATAAACATCGCGTCCGAACACACGCTGACCTGACTGTCGTGTTGATTGATAGGCTTGATTCTGTTGAAGCTTAGTTAAACGTTCGAAGGCTTGCTGCGGGAAAAATTCACTGTGGCGATCTGGTCCTGCGTTAGGTATGGCAACCACAATAAACGGCCTGACTTGTCGCGTCTCGATCAACATCCCCGCGACCTCATCTACCATCCATTCTTGCTTGTTCCATGTCGTGGTTGCATCAAATAACATCCGCCCATCATGCATATACAGCACATCGTAGTCCTGATGATTTGGATACCCTGGCGGTAACCACACATCAATATAACGCGCTGGCACATGCTTTGATTCAAAGGGGGAAATACGTTCAATTTTTCCCTTGGACACAGAAGGTAAAGGATCTATTGCCGCAACATTAAAAGTAGCTGCGACCATAAAAAAAACAATAAACAATAGATTTTTCATTGTGACCTCACACATATTGATCCTTGAAGATGTAACATAGTCAGATATTTAACTAAAACGAACGGGTTTACGAGCGATAGAGTTATCGCTCGTTAAGAACTCAGATGATAAAATTAATCAAGCGCTTTAAAACGAATGGCTACGCCGCCACTGGTGGCCAACCGAATGGTTAACTGCTCGCTAGCAGCGACCATTTTATTTTCGATCACTATGTCGTAAGGGTTTGAGAGCCAGTTTGCCTTATCGCCATCACGATAGATCTGTGCTTGATATTTTTTTCCTTTAGTTAAAAAATCCAAGCTTATGGTTAAGTCGCGCGCATCCTTGCCGCTCACCGCACCAACAAACCAATCTTGACTATCCCGCTGTTGGCGTGCAATCGCGACAAATTGTCCCACTTCACCATCAAGCGCAATACTTTGCTGCCAATCCGTAGCAACATCTTTAATAAATTGGAATGCTTTAGGTTTCGCGAGGTAATTTCGCGGTAAATCAGCCGCCATCTGAATTGGGCTATAGAGTACAACATAGAGTGCTAACTGCTTTGCGAGTGTCGTTTGAGGACGGTTCACACCATCTAAACCATTAAACCCTAAATCAAAAATGCCGGGCGTAAAATCCATTGGACCCGCTAGCATTCGTGTAAAGGCCAATGTTGAAATATGCTCTGGTGGATTAGGCGGCGTACCCCACGCATTAAACTCTTGGCCACGAGCGCCTTCGCGTGAAATCCAATTAGGGTATGTGCGGCGCAAACCCGTGTCTTTTATTGGTTCGTGGGTGTTAATACTAATATGACGTTTGGCAGCTTCTGTCACTGAATGTAAGTACTCATTAACCATAAATTGACCGTCATGCCATTCATGACGGGTAATACCATGTTCATCAACTCGCTTGATATCGCCACCGTCAGCAACATAACCAGTCTTGATCTGAGTGATGCTATGCGCTTGATAAAGATCGTAGGCAGCCCCCATTTGCTGACGATAATTAGTGACACTACCTGATGTTTCATGATGGCCAATTAAGCGAACACCTTTTGACTGGCCATGCTTAGTGACTTTAGCTAAATCAAAATCATCATATGCTTTGGTGAAATCAAACACATCGCCATTATGGAACCAGCTGCCATCCCAACCGATATTCCAGCCTTCAACCAGCACACCGTCAAAACCATTGGCAGCAGCAAAATCCATGTAACGCATAGTCTCGCTAGTCGTTGCACCATGTTTCGGCCCTGAACCCCAGGTATTTTCGTTCAAATGCATGCCCCACCAAATACCGACATATTTACCCGGTTTAATCCAACTAACATCCGCTAATTTACTCGGTTCATTAAGGTTTAAGATAAGGTTTGAGTTGACTAAATTAATCGCCTTCTCACCAATTTGAATGGTACGCCACGGCGTGGTGAAACCCGCTTTTTTCTTGACTAAAATGCCATCAGACCACGGCGTTAAATCAGCCTTTAATGTGCCGTCGCGACGTTGATTTAACGTCATCGACGCATAATCCACCAGCGCTGCCTCATGAATACTAATGTGTGCGCCACTGGCATGTTTTATCGTCAATGGTGTGTGAACACGCGCCGCTTGATGCAACGGTGTACTGCTATAAATATATTCATAGCGGTTCCAACCGCGGGCAGGGATCCACCATGCCTGTGCTTTATCACTACTATCAATCACAAATTCGGTATATTCGTTGACGATGTCGACACGTTCCTTCATGTTCTCTTGTTTGTCGACCTCATAGCGGAAGCCTACACCGTCGTTAAACACTTTAAAATTAACTGAAAAGTGTTGCTTACCACGCATAAAACTCACGGTCATTTGCTGATGATTATCACGTATCGTCTTTTGTTCGCCCCAAGGTTGTTGCCAAGTATTGTTCGCGCTGGAGCGGTGACTACTTGTAATGCTGAACCCTTGACTAAATTCACCCTGCTGCTTAAAGGCCAAGCCCAAACGCGAGTTATCAATCAACAACTGATCGTTGAGGGAGACTTGATAAGTCGGTTGATTATTGTCATCAGAAACAACCACAACGATTTTACCGTCTGGAGAGCTTAATGATAGCGATTGGGCGTGAACGCCACCCGCTAGCAAAAGTGAAATAAGAGAAAAAGTAACACGCATAAATACACCGATTATTAGAATAATTGGCTTAAATATTAGCCTGCACTAGCTACATAATACAATTAGCTGCATACGTATTCAGTCTAGCGGCTGTATTTCATGATCTGTTTAAGGCTCAAATGAGCCGTACCACCAATGGCCGCAACTTGTGCCAGTAAAAGCTGTGCGGTGGCAAGCGCGTCCGACAACGCATTGTGGCTATTACCCTGCGGTAGCCCATAGCGCTTACAGCTCGGATAAAGACGCAGCAGCTGTTTGTCAAAATGTTCCCCTTGACGACTTAATCTTTTTGCTTCAATAAGTAAGGTATCAATCAATTCGAATGGCAGTTTGTGACCATAAAGCTTTCGGGCGGCTTGTTGTAAGAACGCAATATCTAGTGCGCCATGGTGTGCCACCAATACGCGTCCACGCATGGCTTCAAGCAACTGTGCCATCGCCTGTTCCATCGAGAATGCGTCAGTTAAATCACGATCATGAATACCATGAATCGTCGCACTATCTCCCACGCCACGCAGTGGACAAACCAACAAATGACGAGCACGCCCCACCACAATTTCACCATTGTCGATTGGCACCCAGCCCATACTAATCACTTCATGTGTCTTCGCATTAAGTCCGGTCATTTCTAAATCCACCGCCAACAACTTCGACTGATTAAATGGCGCGGAAAAATTGCCTGTCGTCGCGATATAATCTTTAACATGCGGCTGCTGCGCTTTAATCGACAGTAAAAAGCGATTTAATTTAGCCATGGTTAAATTTGTACTCAAAATACTCCCCGGGTGAATTTCATTTGTAGGCCCTTTTGCGCGCTATGAATTGCCTCGAACGCATCTTTTAATTGATGACGCATCAGTCGTGACATATCACCAGGTTTGAGGTAATTGTTCGCAACAAGGCCAGCTTTGAGCTGTTGGCCTTGATTACGTAGACGCAATGATGATACAAATTCCATTGCATCTTTGAGGTTTTTCACATCTTTATTATTGAGGATATGACGACCTAACAATTGGTCTAACCTCGCCAAAGTGCCCACCTCACTTAACCCTTCGTGCAAGGCGTAAACTCTGGCGATATCATTGACAATCGCCACGCCTCGATGCTTAAGATCCAACACTTTATTTTGTTCGCCATCACGTTCTAGCACAAATTTTCCAAAGAACCCTAGTGGCGGAGTACTCGCGACTGCAGTTGCGGCCATCGCCGCGATGAATATTTGGTTATCGCGAGTTTGCTTGAGAACATGGCGCTGTAATTTTTCAAATAATAAATCACTGCCATCGAGGCACCGCATATCAAAAAATATCGCAGTATTGAGCAATGCTTCAGGTGATGGCGTGTTCACCCAACTAGAAAAATAGCGCTGCCATGATGCAACATCAACTCGCCACTTATCGGTCTGAGCCATTATTTCACCAGGGCAATAGATGTAACCACACGCATCGAGTCCATGACACACAAATTCACTAATCAATTTGAAAAACTCTGCCTGCTCGCGATCAGGTGTTTTCGCCAATATCATGCCATTATCTTGATCACTGCCGGCGGTTTGATCCATTCGCCCCTGCGAGCCAAACACAATCCATGTATATTCAAATGGTGCGTCGCCATACTTAGCATGCGCAAGTTTGAGCAATTGCCTGGTTAAAGCATCAGATATTAACGTTAAGATACGACCAATTTCAGCGGCTCTCGCATCCGATTCAATCAAGCTTTGTAATAGAGCAGGAAATCGTTTGCTGATCTTGACCAATTCATCCACAGTTTTGACGCGGCTAATCTCACCGATCAAATAGATTGGCTGATTATTTTGGGTTCGAATAATGTCGGTGCTCGTTAACATACCGACCACTCGTGAGCCATTAACGACAGGGAGGTGATGAATATTATGGTGACTCATTAATATCGACGCTTCAAACAACAAGCACGTACTGTCAATGCAGGTTGGTGATGTTGTCATCACGGATGCAATACTGACGCTACCATCAAGTCCTTGCGCTAATACTCGCGTACGTAAATCACGATCCGTTAATACACCACACAATTGTTCATTTTCAAGGATAATTAACGATGATATCCGATGTTCACTCATAAGTTTCGCTGCATCAGTCACTTTATCTTGCGGGCTAAGAGTAATAACCTGCGACGACGCTAAGCTGGCAACAGTTAGATTTAATCGCGTGTTCAAACTGCGATCATCCGGCTCAACGCGCTGTGTTCTTTTAGCGTGAGCACGGTTAAAGAATCGGTCAAATACCGTCGAGTCATCACGCAATTGGCGAAATAGTTCCAGATCGAGTAAATAAACCAAGCCATCTTCGAGAATTTTCACTTGATTATTAATATTTTCGCCCGTAAGCAGCGAAGGATAACCAAAATAGTCTCCCTCCCCTAATCGGTCGAGTAACAATCCCTGCTTGTCATGAACTTCAAACGCACCAGTGCGAACCACATAAAGTTGTGGATTATTATAATCAATCTCAACGTGACCACTCGCGGCACTAAAGTAGCTAATTCTTAATCCTTTAGCAGCTTTACTCAACGAGGGAGGAGATAGACTATCAAAGGGAACTAATTGCGCTAAATAATCCTTTATTTCAGTGATCTCAAGATCTTCAATCATTTGATGCTCCACGTTAGTCGTAGTTATTCCTTGTCGCGACTTGGGTATAGTGTTGCAATACCCTACACCAGAGTAACGACATATGATGATGCAAATATTAACCGTGCTAGAACCCGCCGCTTTTATCCTTGGCTTACTGCTAACACTCACGGCGTTGTTCAAATACACTCAGCGTACCCAAGATTATCAGAGCGTGTGGCGTGTATTGATCAACAAGCTTAAAGACGGTTTTACGATTGCAGAGTTTAAACTCTATCGCTTAGGGATTTCGATATTACTGGTAGGTTTAGTACTACGATTAATAAACCAGATCTTCTTTCCATCTTACTGATAAGTGATTTGATTGGCAGGAGACATTAGTCTAAAGAAATACCGCGATAAACGCGGTATTATTATGTGATCATAATGCTTTAATTTCGCGGTAAAATTGCTACGCTTTACGTAGCTCACGTCGCAGTATTTTACCAACCGTAGATTTTGGAATTGCCTCTAATATTTCGATCTGCTTTGGCACTTTATAAGGTGTAAGTTGCTCTTTGCAATATGCTTTCAATCCCTCTATATCAAAGTCACCATCTACACTGATATACGCACAGACTCGTTCGCCAGTACGCTCATCGGCTTGGCCTACGACAGCAGCTTCAAGTACGCCATCGTAACTCACCAGCACTTCTTCAACTTCATTGGGATAGACATTAAAGCCAGAAACAATAATCATATCTTTTAGTCGGTCGACAATTTTGATACATCCGTTGGGACGTTTCATCGCAATATCACCGGTCTTAAAGAAACCATTGACCATGACATGCGCAGTTTCTTGCTTCATATTCCAATAACCTTGCATCAATTGTGGCCCTTTAACGACAAGTTCACCTTCTTCACCGTCTGCTACTGGGTTATTACTCAGATCCCAAATTTCGACAATCGTCTCCACCAAAGGCCGACCGATAGAACCAATCTGCTCATTGCCGGGCTCATTCATACACACAACTGGGGCAGTTTCAGATAACCCATATCCTTCCGTAATGGTACAACCTGTCGTATCTTTCCATATTTTAGCCGCGGCCATGGTTAATGTTGTGCCGCCTGAGATGGTTAATTTAAATGCTGAAAAATCTAGCAACTTAAATTCAGGGTGATGGCACAAACCAACAAACAGCGTATTTATCCCCGACAAACCGGTAAACTTAAATGGCTTGATCGTCGCCACAAAGTCATCTAAATCCCGTGGATTGGTGATTAAAACATTGAGATTACCTTGACCGAAAAATAGCATCATATTGACGCTAAAAGCGTAAATATGATAGAGCGGTAGTGGGCATATAAATATTTCTTTTCCTGGTTCGCAACATGCCCCGAGTTTAAAACCGGTCTGCGCTGCATTGGCGATAATATTTCGGTGAGACAAACTCGCGCCTTTAGAAACACCGGTCGTGCCACCGGTATACTGTAAAACGCAAATATCATCTAATGAATTTTCAACACGCGGCAACAGGGCCATCGACTCACCCGCTGCAATAGCGCGATTAAAACACTCGCCCTGCTCGTAAGTACTGATTGAATCAGTAACGAGATCGTCGGCTTTAGTAACGATTACCGTGTCAATATCTGTGCTCTCAATAACAGCGTCGAGCTTTGCTAACAAACTATCGAGAATAACAATCGCTTTGGCGCCACTGTCTTTAAATTGATGGGCCATTTCTCGCGGTGTATACAGCGGGTTGGTATTAACGATCACTAACCCAGCACGCATCGCCGCATAGGCTGCCACCGGATATTGCGTTATATTGGGCAATTGAATAATAATTCTATCCCCCGTACTTAACTTAGCACTTTGTTGAAACCAGCAAGCGAGCGCACGAGATTTTTGTTCGATGTCGTCAAACGTATATGTTTGACCAAGGCAGTGATATGCCTGATTATCACGGTAACGATTAAACGCGTCCTCAACAAAATCACCGAGACAACTTATATTGTTTTCTATTAATGCTGACTTCATCTTACCATCCTATTTGAGCAAGTTAGTGTTGCCTCAGGCGCAGGCGTTGCATCAGTATTGAATATTACGAGGGGTTTGTAATGTGTCAAACATGCCAAAAACTTATCTTTGGTCACCGGGGTGGTGCAAAGACTGACGATGCTCACTGGGGGTTTTCTGTGTCCAGCGTTTAAAGGCGCGATTAAAATTCCCGACACTAGAAAAACCAACTAAGTAGCCTATTTCACTAATACTTAAATGGGATTGTTGCATGTATTCGAGGGTTAACTTACGGCGAGTTTGCTCTAAAATATCTTTATAATTGGTGCCTTGTTCTTGCAATTTACGTTGTAAATTGCGCAAACTCATCCCTAGTTGCGACGCGATGTCGACTTGAGATGGCGCGCCCAGTGGCAACGCCTCATAAATTTTATTTTTGATGACATAAGTTAAATCACTCTTGTCGATACGCGATAAAAAGTCATCGAGCATTTTCTCATGAGCCTGAGTCACTAAGGGATTGCCACCAATTAATTGAGTTTTCGCTTGCCCTAAATCAAAAACAATTGCCGGTTTCGAATGAGAAAACTCCACAGGCACATTGAAAAAGTCGTTTAAGTAGTCGTCTCCAACCTCTTTAGGTTGAGAAAAATAGATCGCTAGCGGATTAAGTTCATGACTGACCAATTCGCGTGACAACTGTACTAATACCGCAATAAATGTCTCACACATCGTTTTATTCATCACGGGACGGCCAGTGTCCGCATAGGTCATTAGGGTCAACTCTAAAATTAAGGTGTTGTCTTTCTCAATGAGTTCAAGGTTACATGCATCTGACACAACCCTTTTATATTGAACGATGCGAGCGAGAGCATCATGGAGTGTGTTTGATGACATCATCGCATAACCGAGCACATGGAACATACTGGGGCGAAACTGCTGTGCGACTAATATCGCGACATCTTTACGACCGAGCTGTTGAACACAATACTCGAGTAAATCGGCCAGTTTTTCGGTCGCAATCCGTGATTCTTGATCACGCATGTCATGACGCGAAATATCACACTGGGTTAATGCACCATCTAAACATAGGCCATGTTCAGTGATCACCCGAGAGATTGGGATCATCCATCCGCTTATCGTTGAATAGCTATTTGACATCTAATATTGCTTCTCTTCACCATTTTAAAAAATTAAAACTAGCGTTTGCTCTTGCCTCTAACAGTACACTATATCGGGCTAAACATACAAATAATGCACAAAATGACAGCAAGTTGGCGCATTTTGCACCTTTGCAAAGTCTAATTAATTGGTTATGGTAAATATGTTAATTAAACGTTAATTTCTGACAAGCGAGTATCAACGATGTTAAAAACAAAATATAAAAACAGCTTAGTTGCGTCCGTAGTCCTTTCCACCTTATATGCAGCGCCTTCATTTGCCACCGATATCTACTTTGGTGAAGATGAGCAAACGCTACTGCAAATAAATACCCAGCTTTCATTAGGTGCCAGTTGGCGACTTGAAGATGCCGACCTCAATTATTATTCTAAACCCAATGGCGGTAATGGCTTTGCGGCAACCACCGATGATGGTAATCAGAATTTTGAAAAGGGTAAAACGTTTTCAAAAATCATCAAGGGTAATACCAGTTTCCAGCTGACCCACGACAATATGGGGGCGTTTGTTCGGGTTAAGTATTGGTATGACAAAGAATTAAACGACGAATCTCGCACACACGGCCATAATCCTAATGATTATCAAGCTGGCGCGCCATTAAATGATGACGGATTTGAGAACTTTACTAAATTTTCAGGAGTTGAAATCCTCGATGCCTATGTCTATTTACAAACAGACCTCGGTGACATGCCATTAGATATACGCCTTGGTCGTCAAGTCGTTAGTTGGGGCGAGAGCACCTTTATCCAAGGGGGCATTAGTTCTGTAAACCCGTTTGATGTTAATGCATTTCGCCGCCCTGGCGCCGAACTTAAAGAAGGGCTACTCCCTGTTGGGATGGTCTACGCTAGCCTAGGGTTAACCGAGAGCCTAACGCTTGAAACATTCTATCAATACGAATGGGAAAAAACCCAAATTGATGGTTGTGGGACCTTGTTTTCAACCTCAGATTTCGCCGCTAGCGGCTGTGACCGAGTAACCATTGGTCCCGCTGATGCAACGTCGGTGGCTACGGGTTACTATGCCCAACGTGAAGCTGACATGGAACCAGATGATGGCGGTCAATACGGTATCGCGTTGCGTTATTACTCGGAAGCACTTAACGACACTGAATTTGGACTTTATTATTTAAACATCCATTCTCGCGTCCCGATGATTAATGCTATTCGTGGCGCTTGGAAAGGCATTAATCCTGCACTCCCTGTATTCCTACCTCACTCAACTACGGTAGCACTTGATGCAGCCTACCCGACTCTACTAGCCGGTTATCAAGCAAACGTATTAACTGCGGAACAGCTTGAACAATTCGGCCTTGCTAGTGTGTTGCAAACCACAGGGTCTGACTTAGCCACGGTCAATGCATTGAACCCGGGTTACAACATCGAATTTCCCGAAGACTTAAAATACTTTGGTTTTAGTTTCGCCACTAACGTTGGCGGTACGGCACTTTCAGGGGAAATATCATACAAGCCTGACACGCCGATTCAAATCAATGGTCCAGATGTCTTAAACGCAGTCTTGTTAGAAGCGCCTTTTTTACGCTTTGCTGATCGAGTGGCAGCAGCTGACCCTGGTGAAACTATCCGTGGCTGGGATGAATTTGATGTCACCCAGATTCAAGTCACCGCGTTAAAATTCTATGAACAAGTCATGGGCGCCGACCGTCTAATACTTATCGGTGAGGCTGGCCTAATTCTTACCAACAACATTGAAGACTCTGGTCAGTTATATGGCAGAAACTCAGTATTTGGTTTAGGTGAGTTCTCGTCAGCGTCAGGTGTCACATGTAGTAATTCTGGTCTAAGCGGCGATTGTCTCAGCGATGGTTTTGTTACCGACACCGCATGGGGCTATAAAATGCGCGCGGTGTGGAACTATTCAGATGTCTTCGCTGGCGTGTCATTAAAGCCAACGATTGCGTGGTCTCATGATGTTTCGGGATATTCACCAGAGCCTGGTCAACAGTTTAACGAAGGAAGCAAATCCCTCGGATTCTCTGTTGAAGCATCGTACCTACAACGCTACACCATGAACTTAGCGTACCAGACGTTTAGCGGCGGTTCACATAATGTGAAGGATGATAAAGACTTCCTAGCATTAAGCTTTGGTTTTTCTTTCTAGTAAGGAGTCATAATAATGAAAAAATTAATCTCAAGTGCAGGCATTTTAGCCTTAACCCTTATTGCGACAAGTGTTAGCGCGAAAGTCTCGCCAGAAAAAGCACAACAACTTGGCACCAGCTTAACACCGCTTGGCGCTGAAATGGCGGCCAATGCTGCGGGTACGATTCCAGCGTGGACCGGCGGTTTAACCGCTAAAAATACCACCAAGAACAGTGATGCTGGTCGCCCGGCTAATCCGTACCCTGACGAAAAACCGTTGTTTGTGATCACCAACAGCAACCTTGCACAATACAAAGCGAACTTAAGCGCTGGTCAATTGGCAATGTTTGCCAAATACACCGACTATAAAATGCCGGTATATACCACCCATCGTAGTGCAGCTTATCCGGATGATGTTTATCCATTAGTGAAGAAGAACGCCACCAATGCCGAGCTTCTCGGCAGCGGTAATGGTGTGGTCAATTTCGACACCACCATCCCGTTCCCAATGCCACAAAACGCATTAGAAGTTGTATGGAATCATATTACTCGTTTTCGTGGTGGTGCAGCAACGCGTACCGCAAGCGCTATTCCAGTGCTTGCCAATGGATCATTTGTGCCGGTAAAAATAACGGATACCCTGGTGTGGCCAGAATTTTTAAAGAGTGGTCGTGATGCTAAAAAAGACGACAACGTGTTATTTTATTACTTGCAACGCATTACCGCGCCAGCTCGTTTAACCGGCACCGCATTACTGGTGCATGAAACGATTGATCAAGTGAAAGAAGCACGCCGCGCTTGGGTTTATAACTCTGGTCAACGCCGTGTTCGCCGTGCGCCAAATGTCGCTTATGATGGACCAGGTGCAGGTACTGATGGTTTAAGAACATCGGATAACTACGACATGTATAACGGTTCGCCCGATCGTTACAATTGGAAACTGGTTGGTAAGAAGGAGATGTATATTCCTTACAATGCTTATCGTTTATTTGATAAAAATGCCAGTTACACAGATATCGTCAAAGCAGGTCATTTAGACAGTGATTACCTACGCTACGAATTGCACCGCGTGTGGGAAATTGAAGCAACGATTAAAGAAGGTCAACGCCATATTTACACCAAACGTACCATGTTTATCGATGAAGATACATGGGGCGCATCGGTTATCGATCATTACGATGGCCGTGGTAATTTATGGAAAATGGCAGAAGCGCATAACATTCAATTCTATGATGTCAGCACACCGTGGATGGCAGCTGAAGCACTTCATGACTTAGACTCAGGCCGTTACCTGGTGACAGGCCTTGCCAATGAAGAACCTAAGTTTTTGAAATGGAATGTTAAAATGTCTCGTCGAGACTTCACCTCTTCTGCGCTACGCCGTATGGGTCGCTAGCCAAATAGATGATTACACAATGGGCCTTAACGGCCCATTTTTTTTGTTAATATGGAGAGTAATATGCAGTATTCCACCTTAGTAATAACATCATTAGCCACCCTCATCGTTTCATTATCGAGTCATGCACAACAGTATAATGTGTCCTCGAAAGCCCCGAGCTCACATACTATTTCAGCTCAAAAAAACCTCAAAGAAGCGCTACCATTCTCAGATACAGTCGATTTTAGTTTAAGTGAGAAAGGACTGATTAAACGCCCTGATGATCTGATCATTAAAGATTTAAAGGGCAATGTGGTGTGGGAATTGGGAAATTATGATTTTTTAAACAATGCGCAATATCATGACTCCATCAACCCAAGTCTTGAACGCCAAGCCAGGCTCAACATGTCGTACGGTCTATATAAAGTCACCGACAGAATTTATCAAGTTCGTGGCTACGATTTAGCTAATATCTCCTTTATAAAAGGCGACAGTGGTTGGATTGTATTTGACCCGTTACTGACGCCGGCCACCGCTCGTGCTGCCTATAAACTAGTGACCCAAGAGCTCGGTCATCGTCCGATTAAAGCCGTGGTCTACAGCCATGCCCATGCAGATCATTTCGGAGGCGTTACTGGCATAGTGAGCCAAGCGCAAGTCGATAGCGGCGAGGTACAAATCATCGCGCCCCGAGATTTCATGGAACATGCGATTAAAGAAAATGTGTTAGCAGGCAATGCGATGACACGACGTGCTAGTCATCAATACGGCAATATATTAACCAAAGGCGCTATGGGACAAGTCGATGCGGCAATAGGTAAAGGATTATCAACTGGCCTAATCAGCTTACTGGCACCCACGCTAGAGATAATGAAGGACGAGCAAACATTGGTCATTGATGGCATAACGATGGTGATGCAAAACACCCCGAGCACCGAATCCCCTGCCGAAATGAATACCTACTTCCCGCAATTTAAAACGCTGTGGCTCGCCGAGAATGTTACTGGCACCCTACATAATGTTTACACCCTGCGCGGCGCAGAAGTGCGCGACGCACTAGGCTGGAGCAAGTTTATTAATAAAGTCATTCATGGCTATGCCAAAGAAAGTGACATTATGTTCGCGTCGCACTCTTGGCCGCGTTGGGGCAATAAATACCTAATTAAAGTCTTAGAAAAGCAACGAGATATCTACGGCTTTTTACATGATAAAACCCTTAATCTTGCCAACAAAGGAGTGACCATTAATGAGATCCATAATGAACTAACCGTGCCAGATTCATTAGCGCACGAATGGTATAATCGGGGCTATCATGGCTCTTATTCCCACAACGCTCGCGGTATCATCAACAAATACCTCGGCTTTTATGACATGAACCCCGCCAACCTCAATAAATTGAGTCCGGCCGACTCTGCGCCAAAATATGTACAGATGATGGGAGGCAGCGAGAATATTATTAAGCAAGCATCGACTGCCTATGCGGCTGGCCAATATCGCTGGGTCGCCGAACTGCTCAATCATCTAGTGTTTGCCGAACCAGACAACACTCAGGCTCGCTTATTACAAGCCGATACACTGGAGCAATTAGGATATCAAAGTGAAAGTGCCGGTTGGCGCAATAATTACCTCAGTGCGGCTCAAGAACTACGCCACGGCCTGCCCAAGTCAATGAAAGCGACCAAGGCAGGACCAGACATGATCAAGGCAATGAGTAGTGGTCTTATTTTTGACTTTTTAGGGGTACGTTTAGACAGCGAAAAAGCGCAGGGCAAACAATTAACCATCAACATAGTGTTTCCTGACCGCAGCGAAAAATTTCTGTTAGAGCTCAGCAACAGTCACCTCAACAACATCGAAGGTGTTCAATCAAAACTTGCTGATGTAACAGTCACGATTAATAGAACAGATCTCGATTTGATGTTAATTAAACAGCAAAGCTTCCAGCAATTACTGCAATCTGGCGCCATGACCTTTGAAGGCGATATCAACGCATTAGCATCGTTGCTAATGATGCTCGAAGAATTTCCTTTTTGGTTTAATATCGTCACACCGTAACTCACTTATCCATGGTGCCTTAGATGAGAAGTCTTTGGCATCGACAGATAAGCAATTGTTGATAATGCGATCTAGTATTTATGGAGGTTAAAAACTAAACAACAACAATAAAGAGGAACAAGCATGAATCCCCCTACCTATGATTTTGTGATTATCGGCGCCGGTTCTGCAGGCGCCGTACTAGCCAATCGCCTGAGTGATGGCGGTCAATACAGCGTGTGTATCATTGAAGCTGGCCCTGAAGATAAAACACCGATGATTAGCATTCCCGGTGCCTTTTCATATTTTATGTTCTCTAAAAAATACAATTGGAACTATAACGCCAAACCGGTATCAGACATTCGAGACGGACAACCCATCTTCGTCCCGCGGGGCAAGACTCTCGGTGGCAGTTCAGCCACTAACGCGATGCTCTATGTCCGTGGCCAACGACAAGATTATGACCATTGGCAAAGCTTAGGCAATCCTGGCTGGTCATTTGATGACATGTTGCCCTACTTCAAGAAATCAGAGAATAACTCGCGCGGCGCTAGTGAATTTCACGGTAAAAAAGGTCCGCTGCAAGTGACAGACCGCCCAGTACATTACCCCATTAGCGACATTTTTATTGAAGGCGCCAAACAAGCGGGATTTAACCAAACCGATGACTTTAATGGTGAATCACAAGAAGGCGTCGGCTATTATCAGTGCACGATCAAAGGTGGTCAGCGTTGCGGTGTCGCACGTGGCTATTTAACACCGGCCCGTAGTCGTAAGAATTTAACCGTGGTCACACTCGCGCAAGTATCACGGGTTTTAATGAATGACGGAGCGGCTTGTGGCGTTGAATACAAACACAATGGTTACACTAAGGTCGTTAACGCGTCTCGCGAAGTATTATTGTGCGGCGGCAGCATTAACTCACCACAATTGCTGATGTTATCTGGCATCGGTGACCGTGAACAACTCAAGCAACATGATATAGAATGTCACCATCACCTACCTGGTGTTGGTTTAAATCTCCAAGAACACGTTGATGCCTGCATCTTAGTCAATAGCAAACAGCGTGACGGTTTCACAGTGAGCCTTTCGGGACTATTGTCGATGATACCTGATACGTTCAATTACCTGTTCCACAAGAAAGGAAAGCTCGCCAATTCAATCCTCGAAGCCGGTGGTTTTATCAAGACCGACCAATCGCTTGAAACACCTGATGTGCAACTGCATATGGTGCCGCTGTTATTTGACGACAACGGCCGCGACCTTAAGTTGATGAGTAACCATGGTTACTCATGCCATGTCTGTGTGTTACGTCCTAAAAGCACCGGCAGTGTGACCTTAGCATCGAATGACCCGCTCGCTAAACCGATCATTGATTTCAATTTTTTCTCACACCCTCAAGACCAGCAGGTATTGGTTGATGGCTTAAAACAGGTGCGCAAGATCTTAGCGACGCCAGCCTTTGATCAACACCGTGGTGAAGAATTCTATCCCGGCAGTGACTGTCAAAGCGATGAGGCGTTATTTAGCAAAGCAAAAGCACGCTTAGGCACTGTTTTTCATCCGGTTGGCACCTGTAAAATGGGCAATGATGATTTAGCGGTCGTCGACCATCAACTCAAGGTTCATGGCATGACTAAATTGCGCGTGGTTGATGCCTCAATCATGCCGACGTTAGTCAGTGGAAATACGAACGCACCAACGATTGCTATCGCAGAAAAGGCCGCTGATATGATCTTAAATGACCAAAAATAGGATCGAAAACAGGGGTATACATTATCAATAACTTACTGTTATTACCTTGAGCTGCTTACGTCGATATAACCCTCATGGACGAGGTTTTCAACAAAAATTCATCTAAAGAAAGGCACTCAACTATTTACCGCTGACCTTACGTAACCTGAGTTAAGGTCACTTAGATACTGGTTTTTTTTGCAGCTTCCGTTGCAACGTTCGTCGATGCATTCCTAATTGGCGGGCGGTCGCTGACACATTGCCATCGTTAGATGCAAGAACCTGCTGAATGTGTTCCCATTCCATCCGTTCTGGCGACATAGTGTCTGTTTCAAGCTCACCAATGGCTAAACCTCCATCGTTTCCGAGCAGAGACTTGTGAATCATCTTGGTGTCGGCGGGCTTCGCTAGGTAATCATCGGCTCCTAACCTCATCGCCTCGACAGCAGTCGTAATACTGGCATATCCAGTCAATAACACCATACGGACACCGGGTAGTACTGCTCTTATCGGCTTAATTAATGTTAAGCCATTATCTGCCGATAATTTCATGTCGAGTAATATATGGCTGGGCTTTACTTGATGACACAACTCTAACACCTGATTTGCTTGCGTCACCACGCTACACACAAATCCTTGCTTAGTGAACCGTCTCGCCAACGTTTGTGCAAACGCATGATCGTCTTCAATAATTAATAACTTCATCTGACCTTAACCACGCCATTATTTGTACCGTTAACCGGCAGTTCGACATGCGCGATGGCACCTTGTTCAGGGTGATTAACCAACGACATCCTTCCACCTAAACGCTCAAATGTGATGTTCGATAGCAACATTGCCATCCCCAATCCACTCTCACTCGCGATCAATTTTTCACCTAAATAGTTTTGCGTTGGTTTGATACCGATACCAAAATCACGAATCGCGAGTTTAAGCATCCCGTTACTGATGTTAACGACAACAGCAATAACATTTGAATGCGTTAATGCATTTGATTTAATGCCATTTTGGATGAGATTAAGTAATGCTGGCTGTAACATCGCGTCGGCGTTTATTTGAGCCGCGTGGTAGTCTACTTGGCTTTGGTTGCTATATTCCACGTTAAACTGAGTTTGTGGAAATTGTAATGTGGCGGTATCTTGAAGATCTTCCAGTAACTCAACAACCCCCGCTGAGCGTCGTTTGTTCTCACGAATATTAATCGCTAGCGTTCGGAAATAGCTAAGTTGCTCAATACATTGGTGTAATGGATGGCGCATGTCTTGAACAGCCTGTACGTGAGGATAATCTTCCTCTAACTCATCAAACAGTAATTGCAAATTAGATAATGGCGTTGCTAATTGATGAGTGACTTGCGCTGATGCAACCCCCAACGCTAATAACTGCTCACTTCGAAGCTGGTCCTCACGAGCTAACGCTAACGTTTGTTCACGATTAGTAATGAGCCGAGCCATCGCCCCCACAACAAAAGTCACCACGATGACAGAGAGTAAAAAATTAGCCCACATTCCAATAAAATGGTTGTTCATGTCCATTTGATGCATTGTGTGCTCTGGCATATTCAGTAATAGTGCGCTGTAAGCAACAACAGCACAGGAGGAAATAATAGCGAACAAACGAATGGGCAGACTCACCGCGGCAATCACGATGGGCAGTAATAGCAATGACACAAATGCATTGGTAGCGCCGCCACTGAGAGACATTAAGACAGTTAAAAAAGTCACATCGGCTAGTACTTGGAAAAAAACAGCTAAATGACCCGCTGGCCGGTGTTTATAGAACATCACACTGGCAACATGAAATAGCGATTCAACAGCAATCACAAGTAGCAACGGCAGCAATGCAATTTGCAATGACATCACAAAGTAGAGCGAGAGTATCGTCGTGACTTGAACCGCAATAGCAATACTGCGCAAGATAAATAGACGCTCAATAATGGAATGTTTTTTTAACTCGAAAAAATTCATCAGTAAATTGGCATCATTAACATTACAGGACATTCGATTATAACAGCTTCTCAATCACCTTTATTTGTTTTATAAAGGTGATTCGAACTAAATCATCGCTCCCCCAACGCGCTAATAAAGCGATCTTTTACGGTCTCAGGAGCGACCACTTGATTGCGCCCTTGCGATTTAGCAATATACAGTCGCTGATCCGCTAATTGCAGTAGGCTTTTCTGATCTTTAATCCGTCGAGAAAAACTAGCGACCCCAATACTCACGGTCACATGAACTGATTCACCACTGTCAGTCATTATCTGATTATTCGCGATTGCGATACGAAGCGTTTCAGCTATTTTCGCACCTTCTAAGGAATCCCATTGCGGTAGTAACGCCAAAAATTCTTCGCCTCCTAGTCGCACAATGATACTGCTTGGTGGCAATATTTGTTCGCAACAGTGTGCAAAAGAGACTAGCACTTGGTCGCCAAAGGTATGGCCATAGGTATCATTAACGTTTTTAAAATGGTCTAAATCCAGCATGATAGCGGTCATTGGCTGATTATACTTGGTGTATTTTCTCGTTAGCCGTCTAAAAATAAGATCGAGATAATGGCGATTATACAAGCCTGTCAGTGCATCACGGTGGCTCATTTTATAAAGCTGTAAACGACGATAATAAAATACGCTGGCAAGAAAAATGGCGAGCGTTGCGATCACACCAACTACAAATAACGCGATATTTAACTTAGACAGAACACGACCATGTGTATTGATGGCGCTCTGATGTTGATCATTATCTCGGGTGAGGTCGCGATTTTTCTGCTCGAGTAGTTCAACATCAAACATCAACCGCTGTCGCTGGAGGTTATCGGCATTACGTCGTTGTTGATGGTTAACAAAGTTTTTTTGGTTCTGACTTAACATGATATAAGCCTGCTCAAATTCCCCTCTGGCGGCCAATGCTTGTGCTTTTAATTTTAACAGCGCCAACATCCTCGCTTCAGACTTACTACTATTACCTAATGATAATACGCCATCTGCGCTAAGTAACTGTTCAAGCCCCGCATAATCGTCAACCGCAACACGGTAGCGAGCTCTAACGAGTAATAAGCGCTCACGGTCATCATTACGGCGTAAATGAGTCGATAATGATGCTAATGCATTCAGGCTCTCGCTAACGTCCGATAACTGCTTAGACTCCAAATATAATTCGGCAATACGTAATTCAATCACAAATTGAAATAATCCAGAACGGCTAAGTGTTGCTAAACGTCTCGCTTTTAACAACACCGTTAGCGCACGCTGACTATCTCCTCGGCTGTAGGCCAATTCAGATAGTTTGACTTGAACAACCAAGTTTTCAACCGACGATTGATCGTTGAGGTAATAATGCTTAGTTTGTTCGAGTAAGCTCGATGCGCCTTCTAGATCTCGTAGCAGCAAAAGTTTAGCCGCTAGCTCTAGTGCAATTTGATGTAACAATGGTTCATCACCACTCTTTAACGCAATATGATGGGCTGACTTTAAGTTAACCAACGCGATATCTTTATGGTTCAACTTATCGTGGATATTTGCACTGATTAACATCAGTTTCGCGTGATGGCTACTACTATCACCCACTTCAAGCGTTGCCAATAGCTTGTTAACCAACGCCAATGCCAGATTTTCTTGGCGGCTAATATTAAGGTGCTTGAGCAGTAATAGCTGATTTTTCTGTTCAACGCCTTGGTATTTTTGTTGATGATTCGTTAAGGCAACCAACAACCGTGTCTGCTGTATAACCGTTTGGCTATTATTAAGCTTGGCGGCGATTTGAGCGCTCAGCGCGCGAAAACGAATACGTTGTTCTAATGGTAATGATGACAGAGGCTCTTGCTGTTCGAGGGCTAATAACTGTGCTTGAGCTTTTTTAGGCGAGTGGAGTGAGTTATCACTTATTTCTTCAAGCGTTGATAAAAAACCGGCATTAGTGGCAAAACATGAAGCCGTGAACACCAACCCAATAAAAAACAATAACGGTTGCATTAAAATCCGTTTAATCAGCAACATAATCCTCTCCCAACACGATGAAAAATAACATCTAAACTAAGATTACCGTTAAAATATTAGGGACACAAATGGTTTATGATGAATATTTTTTTTAGCGGTGAAAGGTGCAAAAAAAGGACGAGTCATGATGGCTCGTCCTTGGTCGGTTAACTATCGCTGGCTAGATTGCCATTAAATGACTGCGTAGTTCATTGAAGTTTGCTTGAATGTCTTTCGATAAAATAGCTTTATCGGCAACATCAGCAAGTGCCTTTGGCAACGTAATGTGAATATCTAATATCTCTTCAACACTGTCTTGAAATTTAGACGGGTGAGCAGTACATAAGAAAATCCCCGTTTCATCAGCACCAAGATCATTTTGGAGCGCGAAAGACGCGATAGCACCATGCGGTTCACAGAGATAGTTATCTTGCTCATACAGCGCCTTAAGACCAGAAACTGTTTGCTCTTCATCGACTTTAACACCACTAATAAGCGACTGAGACCAATACTGAGTCTTGAGCAGCTCTTCGATACGTGGCCAGTTATTTGGCGCCGATACGTCCATTGCATTTGAGCGAGTAGCTACCGTTTTAGTTGGCGCCCACTCACCCGTTTCAAGGTAACGCGGCACAGTATCATTAAGATTAGTGGCAGCAATAAAACGTTTAATAGGTAACCCCATCGCTTTAGCCATCATACCGGCCGTTAAATCGCCGAAATTACCGCTAGGCACACTGATGACAATATTGTTACGCTCATCGGCTGGTACTTTGGCAAACGCTTCAAAGTAATAACAAATTTGAGCCAACAGACGCGCAATATTGATTGAATTGGCTGAATTTAGGCCGATAGCCGACTTCAATTCCAAATCGTCAAATGCATCTTTCACTAATTGCTGACAATCATCAAACTGCCCTTCAACCGCAAAGGTATGAATGTTATTGCCTAGCGTACAGAATAACTTTTCTTGGAGAACGCTAATTTTACCTTTCGGATAAAGTACGGCGACATCAATGTTGTCTAGACCGAGAAATGCGTGAGCAACAGCCGCGCCCGTATCACCTGAAGTGGCGGTTAAAATGGTTGCCTTGCTACCATCACCCACTTGACTTAAACACTGAGCGAGAAAACGCGCGCCAAAATCTTTAAACGCCAAGGTCGGACCGTGAGTCAATTCAAGGGCATAAACCCCCTCTTTAACCTTCTGCACTGCAAGCGGAAAGTTAAACGCGTTACGGACCATTTTTTCAACAACGTCATCACCTAACTCTTCGCCGAGAAATGCAGTTAAAATATCGACACTTCGGCTGACAAAATCTTTTGCTAGCAATTCATCGATATTGCCTAACGTTGGGATAGACGTTGGAAAAAATAGTCCTTGGTTATCACCTAAGCCTAATTTTACTGCTTGAGTAAAAGTTACACGTTGTTCATTCTTTTTTAAATTATAAAGTTCCACGTTACGCCTCCCTACGGGCACCTTGAGTATCTAGTTTACAGATGTGGCTAAAGCCGTCATCGTTTTGCAGATAATTTTGTTGTAAATAAAGTTCTAATTCTTGTGCTTTAGCAAGACTATCGGTGACCGCAAATAGCGTTGGACCGCTACCGCTGATGCCGCTAGCCATCGCGCCGAGCTCAAGCATTGCTTTTTTGTTCTGTTCAAATTTCGGAATAATCGCTGCACGTACTGGCTCAGCAATAATATCCACCAGCAACGCGGCGGCTAAATCGCTATCACCACGATGACTCGCATCGATAAATGCGGCGAGATTACGGCCAAACATTAATGCTGTTTTTAATGCAATCTCGGTTGGCATTAGCGCTCGAGCTTCGGCTGTTGGCACTTTAGCGCCTGAATAGGCTAGCACCCAATACCATTCATCAAAACTTGGGATGGTGGTGCACAGCGTTTGCTGATGCTCAACCATTAATTGTAGTCCGCCAAAATAGCTTGGCGCGACATTATCATAATGCACACTACCACTAATTTGACCTTCAAGCTTGCCCATTAGTAATAACATTTGGTGCTTAGATAGCGCATTATCATAATGCTCATTAAGCGCAAACAATGCAGCCACTACCGACGCGGCGCTCGAACCCAGACCACTACCGACCGGTAGCTCTTTCTCAAGTACCAGCTTCACACCTTTAAACGCAATACCTTGTTCTGTTAAGCATTGACGATAGTGAACCGCACAATCATACAAAATATTTTTTTTCGGATCAGATGGCAATTTGTGGGCAAAACGCCCAATGGTACTAACGTCAATTCCGTCATCGATTTCGCCAATTGTCACGAAATCACCAAGCAAGGTACCATCGATTGGCGCGACAGCGCCGCCGAGTAAATCAAAGCCGACGCTGACATTCCCCATCGACGCCGGTGCAAAGACACGAATGCTCATGATTAAACCTCTCGCTGCCAAGCCAATGTACGAAGCATATCTGCGAAGACACCTGCGGCTGTTACCGCATTACCAGCGCCATAGCCACGTAATACGAATGGGATCGGTTGATAATAGCGAGAGTAGAATGCCAATGCATTTTCACCGCCTTTAACACCATACAATGGCTCATCACTCGCCACTTCTTGTATTTGTACCTTACAAACAGGCTGACCATCATTACTATCGATGATGCCGACATAGCGTAGTACTTTACCTTCGCTCGCCGCTTGGTCAATACGCGCGGCAATCACCGCATCCGCTTTAGGCAGATTTGCCATAAATTCATCGACTGAGCCAGAAGCGTCAAAGTCATCCGGTAAGACCGAGTCCACTTGGATATCTTCCAGTTCTAATTGCATGCCCGTTTCGCGTGCCAAAATAAGTACTTTACGCGCAACATCCATTCCGCTTAAGTCGTCACGTGGATCAGGTTCGGTAAAGCACTTATCTTTCGCGATTTGGGTCGCTTGTGACAGGCTCATGCCCTCGTCCAATTGACCAAAGATGTAAGACAATGATCCTGATAGCACGCCACTGAACGACTCTAACTCGTCACCAGCACTTAACAAGTTCTGAAGATTATCAATAACTGGCAAGCCTGCACCGACAGTCGTTTCATATAAGAATCGACGACGGTTTAGTAATGCCGCGCTACGTAACGATTGGTAATATTCTTGTGACGCCGTGTTGGCCTTTTTATTGGGTGTAACCACATGGAAACCCGCTTCAAGCAATGACACGTACTGATCAGCAATGGTTTGACTGCTGGTACAATCAACAACCAATGGATTGAGTAGATGGTTGTCTCGGGCGAAGCTGATTAACCGATTAACATCATAACCTTGCTCGGTGGCAGCAAGTTGCTCTTGCCATGTAGCAGTGTCGATACCATCTGTTGTTAATAGCATTTGGCGTGAGTTCGCCAAGCCGCATACACGGATAGCGATGTTCTTTTTCGCTAAATAGGCTTTTTGGTTGTGTACTTGATTAAGTAACTCTTGGCCAACATTACCACAGCCAACGAGGAATAAATCGATGTATTGCAGTGCATTAAAGAAGCGCTGATGACAGGCTTTAATCGCGCGAGGACAACGATGTAAGTCGATAACTGCCGAGATTGAACGCTCAGACGAGCCTTGTGCAATGGCAACCACATTAACACGCGCTTGCGACAATGCTTGGAAGAACTTGGCAGAGACACCCTGCACTGTTTTCATTCGATCGCCAATCAGTGAAATAATCGCCAATTGATGACGAATCTCTAATGGCTCTAATAGATCGTTACGTAACTCTAATTCAAATTCCGCTTCCAAGGCTGATTTAACCAGTAAATGATCCGCCGACGGCACACAAAAGCTAATGCTGTATTCACTCGATGATTGGGTGATCAAGCTGATCGATACGCCAGTCAATGAAATCGCTTCAAAGATACGACTCGCCATGCCAACCATGCCTTTCATGCCAGGCCCCGACACATTAACCATCGACATATCATCGAGATTTGAAATGGCTTTCACCTGATTTTCATCATCTTGACGCTTAGCAGAGACTAACGATCCTGGCGCACTTGGATTAAAGCTATTCTTGATTAAGCATGGAATATGATATTGGGCAATTGGCACAATTGTTTTAGGGTGTAGAACCTTCGCCCCAAAATATGAGAGTTCCATCGCTTCTTGATAACTTAACTGATTGATCAGTTGAGCGTCTTTCACTAAACGCGGATCAGCATTATAAACACCATCAACATCGGTCCAAATCTCACAACAGTCAGCGCGTAGGGCCGCAGCCAAACAAGCTGCCGAATAATCAGAACCGTTACGACCCAAGGTGACAATTTCGCCGAGTTCATTAACGGCGGTGAAACCTGGCATTAGCCACACACGCGCCGTTGATAAATCTCTCGCATCCATCGTCGCTCGAGCGGCTTCAATGTTGACTTGAGCTTCAAGGTAATTACTGTCAGCGTGCATAAAATCTTTAGGCTCTAGTACATCAACATTAATTCCGCGAACGCGAAGTAATTGCGCCATGATAGCGATTGATAAACGTTCACCGACAACCAATAGTTGAGCACGAATGTTATCAGGACATTGTGCTAATAATTTTACACCGCTTAATGTGCGAGTCAGTAATGCCGACTCCTCTTGCCATACTGCATTCACAACGGCGCTATCAAATTCACTGTATTTAGCGTTCAATCCACTGACGATTGCATCAAACGTGTCTTTTACGCGGGTTAATGCATCGAGATCGCTTTGACCGTCCGCATTACAATCCACCGCTTCGACGATATTGTTGGTGGTTTTACCGGGAGCGGATAGCACTACGGCTAATTGATCTTTATTACTGCGTTCTACCAATATGTCGGCAACGCGTTCCACTCTTTCTAAATCGGCTAAACTTGAACCGCCAAACTTCATTACGCGCATTTAATCTCTCCCAAGAAGTTGCTGTTTAGTCACTGCAATAAGTGCTTATGTGTCAATCTGAACTCAGGCACTGCTGTTAACAGTTGCCTGAACAAAAAAGCCCGCGTCTGTAAGGGCGCGGGCTTTGCAAATTTCGTTATGTTAGAAACGCGTTCACCCAATCCGCCGGATAATAATCCCGGTGGTAATAATGGTGTGGGTGGTAAGATTGCGGTGCATATCGTTCCAATCGCGTTGTCTAAAAATATTGGCTATAGCATGCCATATACCACCGCAGTGTCAATCACAATTCATTAACAATTTTTAAGACTTTAGTCTAAATGATGTAACCGAGCGTTAAAACCAACGAATATTTTGATTGTTTATTTCCAATTACAATCAAAACGATGAAATCAGACATGACCATCAAACAGTGCCTGACGAGACAGTGATATCATCGTCACCCCCATTAAGACGATCTTAGTGGCAATCACGTAGCGATTTACCTTAATAAATACGTTCACTAAACCAATATTTGAGGTAAACTTAGGTCAAACTTAACTTGTGGAATAACCCCATGCAAATAGAAAAAGATATCGTTGTAAGTATTCATTACCGTTTAACCGATGACGACCAGCAAGAAATTGAAAATTCGTTCGGCGATGTGCCAATGAATTACCTCCATGGTCGCAACACTATGATCCCAGGACTTGAGGCAGCGCTAGAAGGTAAAGGACCTGGTGATGAACTCAAAGTGACCATCACACCTGAAGATGGTTACGGCCCTTACAACGAAAATCTAAAGCAAGAAGTACCAGCAGAAGCATTTGCTGGCCTTGATGCAGAAGTTGGCATGCAGTTTACCGCTGATACCGACCAAGGCCCAATGCCAGTAACTATACTTGCAGTAACTGATGAGACTATCACGGTTGATGGTAACCACCCATTTGCTGGTCAAACATTGCATTTTGAAGTTGAAGTACTTGAACTACGTGATGCAACGCCAACAGAATTAGAGAACGGCCACCTAAATGGTGATGGCGGATGTGGACACGACCATAGCGAAGGCGAAAGCTGCGGTAGTCACTAATTCGTATTGTTCATAACAACATTACTTACAAAAAAAAGGGTTAGCCATCGGCTAACCCTTTTTTATTTCCCAACAACACGACACTAGTAGCATTAATTCTTCGGCGGGAAGTTCGCCATAATGTTGGCAACCACAACCTGAATTTGTTGTGCTCGTTGCTGTGGTGTTGATTTTCGTTTCATTCTTGATTCTTTCGCGCCGCGCCATACTAATGACTTTTTATTATCAATAAAGTCCACCACTAGCGAACCCGCTTTATATTCTCGCTCGATATTATTAAGGCTCATGTGCAAGCCTAAATGCGAATGATGGAAGCCACGACCAAAACTTAAAAAATACGGATGAGTATTACTTAATCCACGTTCATTCTTGGTGACAATAGAGGTATGGAAATTTACCAAAACATCTGCCTGCTCTGGGGCAACTTTTTGCAGCCCTTTTGACAGTAATTGCTGGTCTATCGCACGAACGATTCGCTTGTGATTTATTTCACTGTCAAAGAATTCCTGCGGCTTAACTTCTTTATTATCACTAATAATCCAGGCATAGGTTTTTAATTGATCAAAATTAACACTCTGATCATAATCATAATTAGGCGTAGACTTACAGCCAACTAACACAGTAGCAAACAATACCAACGCGCTTAACTTAATTTTCATAATCCCAATCCTTTTGTGTCGAACTATCTGTAACAATTAAACTATAGGGTAACTTAACTGGCGCTGTATATCGACAATTGATGGGTGAACGCCAATAAACCCTTTATCGATATCCCCTTCAAAAGGCTGGCGATGTGACGCCGCCTTGTCGCCATATTGCTTGTACAACCAGCGTTCAACATAGCTAATCGATGGAAATAGCATCGGCGTAAAATTATGCTGGTTCTTGACTAATAATTGACAATGATGAAGCGGCTTACCGGTAAAGCTATCCCATTGTGGAGTGTGTTGACTATTAGCCACCCGCAATAAAGAGAGAAAGCCAATACCATGACCGTGAACGCTATTGAAGGTCGGCGCAATGATATTAGCACCTTGGCAGGTAATAAATGATACCGAATTATCAGTGACTATTAGCACTTTCTTAACATGGATCCGGCTGTGGCCTGTTTGGCGTAGCACTTTGTTAATTAACGCTATCCAGTCTCGATGATGAAATTGTTGATGCATAACCGCTCCTACAATCTATCTTAGTGAACCTATCCTGCTGAATCTATCCCACTAACGTTAAGCATAGCATTGAATATCACATACCGTATGACGGTTTTCGATTTCATCTACCATTTCAGTTAACTATGTTGTTCAATCCATTCAATGACATGTGGCCAAAGTACCTGTGATTTACGACTAAAAAATTTCATGTGGCCGATCTCAGATAAACCATGTTCCGTGGGACACAGTCGGTAGGTCGTCGCTGGCGATTGACTGAAAACAGAGATCATATCCGCGACATTGGCTGCGTTGGCAATCTCGTCATCGACGCCATAAGCCCACAACGCAGGAAGTGTTAACTGATCGTAATTATGTGTGGTTACACTGCGACCGAACGCGGTTTTTACATACCCTTGACCATTACACCATTCACGCCATTGTGCGGCTGCGCGCTTAGGTAACGGTTCTCCCATCCCAAACAATTGGGATTTAGTATGCCCCACGAGGAAGTTACTCACTGGAATCACAAGATTCATAAAAAAGTTAGCTTTAGCGTAATAAGGCATCTCCATGTTACGAAGCTGACCGGATGAACACGCAATGTTATACATTGACTTGAGAACATAACTATTTTGCATTAAGCCAACCAATTGGCCGCCAGCGCTGTGACCGACGAGATGATAATTGGTCCCAGGAAATAATTGCTGCAAGTGATTGAGTGCAGCTGGCATGTCCAATTCCCCCCAACATTGTAAGGACGCATCACTTTTGCTGATATTCCCTTGCAATGATTGGCCAATGCCGCGATTATCAAACGTGATAACTCCGTAACCTTGCTCGGCAAGAAAACTGGCAAAACGGGCATAAAATTGGCGTTTAATACCAGTAGCCGGTGCAATCATCACCGCCCCTTTCGCCGGAACTTGGGGACTAAATAGACTCCCGCTCAGTGTGTAACCATCCTCGCAAGAGAACGTAATATCAGTGGTGGTTATTAGTGACGTCATGTGAACTCATCTTTCGCGCAAAAATACATTTAGAGTAAATAGTCTACACGGCAAGGCATTCCTGTCAATCTACGGTGTGGTCACTGATGATCCTTTGGCGCACATCGCAACATGAGGAATATCGTCTTCGAGATACATCTCTGAAGCAGTCACAAAACCATGCCTATTATAATAACGTTGCAGGTGCTGTTGCGCCGATATTTTAATCGCTCTGCCCGGCCAATGTTTAGCACACTGGGTGAGACATTGCTCCATTAACCGGTCACCTAACTTAATGCCGCGAGCCGACGTACTCACAATCACTCGGCCAATACTTACTTGGTCTGGATAGGAGACATCAGGCGCCAAAAGCCTAGCGTAAGCGACAAGTTCCTGATCGCGATAACCTAAAACATGCTGTGTTTCTTTATCATGGTCTTTATCATCCAATTCTTGATAAAAGCATGTTTGCTCGACCACAAATACGGCGACCCGCAATTGTATTAGCCGATAAAGTTCGATGGTAGAAAGTTGGTTAAAGGTGATCGTTTTCCATTGAATGTTGTTCATAATATAAATAATCCGATGAGCTGTTCGACTAGATAATAGCCCCAGCTAACTTTATTATCTAGTCGAACAGCTCAATCGTTTGCACGTTGTTTGGATTGAAACAACCTCATGCGTCAACAAATGAATTTGTGAAGCGATTCAAGATTTACAACTATTTTTTGACAACAACCTGATTTCCACCGAATAAATAGCTAATATAGCGTATTACGCCTATAATTTTATTTGCATAGCCTACGCTTAGGGCCATGCGGTGAACACTGCAACCAGACTTATTTTTACGTTAGTTTGGTAAAATAATAACAATAACGCACAAGGATAAATGAATGAATGTTTTAATGGGCTTAGTCGGTATTGTTACCTTAATTGGCATCGCGATATTACTATCGGAAAATCGCAAAGCAGTTAATATACGTACTGTCATTGTCGCGTTTGCCCTTCAAGCGAGTCTTGGCGCATTTGTACTGTATGTTCCAGCGGGTCAAAGTGTGCTTTCTGGCATAGCAGGCGGTGTTCAAGCAGTAATCGACAGCGCCCAAGCCGGGCTAAACTTCTTATTTGGCGGTTTAGTCTCCGATGACATGTTTAAAGTCTTCGGTGGTGGTGGCTTTGTTTTTGCGTTGCGTGTACTGCCAATTATCATATTCTTCTCCTCATTCATTGCTGTGCTCTACTATCTAGGCGTGATGCAAAAAGTCATTAGTGTGGTTGGTGGGCTGTTACAAAAAGCATTGGGAACATCAAAAACAGAATCTCTATCAGCAACAGCAAATGTATTTGTCGGCCAAACGGAAGCGCCCCTTATCGTTCGCCCTTACATAGCAGGAATGACGCGTTCTGAACTCTTTGCTGTGATGGTTGGGGGCTTAGCGTCAGTAGCTGGCTCTGTATTAGCAGGCTATGCGAGCCTAGGCATCGAGCTAAAATATCTTGTTGCCGCGTCATTTATGGCTGCACCTGGTGGTCTGTTAATGGCCAAGCTAATCGTGCCAGAAACCAAAAAAGTTGACGATGTACTGACGGCTGATGAAGATGAAGATAAACCGGCTAACGTTATCGACGCTGCAGCGTCTGGTGCAGCCTCAGGCTTACAGTTAGCGCTTAACGTCGGCGCTATGCTACTGGCTTTCATTGGGCTCATCGCGTTGTTGAATACCATGGTGGGCTATGTCGCCTCATTGCTCGGTTATGATGGCATTACGATTCAGCTTATTCTTGGTTATATCTTCTCACCATTGGCCTTTTTAATTGGCGTACCTTGGCACGAAGCCGTTTCTGCGGGTAGCTTCATTGGCCAAAAAATTGTCGTGAATGAGTTTGTTGCTTATGTCGATTTCATGCAAATAAAAGATACATTAAGTCCTCATACTCAAGCCATTGTAACCTTTGCACTGTGTGGATTTGCTAATCTTTCATCAATCGCGATCTTACTCGGCGGTTTGGGTGCGATGGCACCTAGTCGTCGCCAGGAGATAGCAACACTGGGCCTCAAAGCAGTAGCCGCCGGTAGTCTTTCTAACCTAATGAGCGCGACGCTTGCTGGACTGTTCCTGTCAATTTAACGCCTTTTATCCGAACTCCCTAACGCTTGCCTGACGTTAGGGATTCGCTCCACTCTCAAATTTCCCATAAAATTAATTACTTAACATATAATTTGTCACCCAAAAATTAATCAAGTGTTATAATACTTCCCCGATTGTAATTTTGCCCTGTGGAACTGTTGACGTCATGAAGTTAAAGATTATTGGTGTGCTCATTTGCTTTTTCCTTAGCTTTTCTGCGATTAACTATTGGTCTCACGGTTCTTTTAATATTGCGCACAAAGAACAACGAACGTCGTTGCAAAAATTGGCTATTAAACACGCAACCTACATCCGTAGTGAACTGGCTAGTGCGTCATCTAGCCAGCAATGGCTTAATTATAAATTGAGCCATGATCCCGTCACTAATGTCGATAAATTGCGACCTGTTGTACAGTATATCGTGGACAATTCCCCAGTCATTAAGCGTGTCACAATATCGCCAAACAACGTCACGGCGATCGCTATTCCATTTAATCAAGAGTCAATTGGCAATCAGATCATAACGCCAGCTCGGGAGGACGGCGACAACACGCCATTCTACGAACCGCCGTTTCTAGAGGGCGGACGCAGCATGCTGACCAAGCATGTCCCAATCTCAAACGGTAGTGAGCGTTGGGGGACTATTTCCTACACCATCGATCTCGAACTTCTGTTAGGTAATAGCTACATTGATGAGTTGAAGTTTAAATCTCTCGACTATCAATTGGTCTATCTAAGTAAGTATCAGCGAGAATTGCTCTTAATTGAATCTGCACAACCAATATCTCATAGAATATACTCTGCTAATATTGGTCTGCCTAACATTGCTCTCCGCCTTAACTTAAGCCCATCGGCAAGTGCCTATAGCACTTCGATGGTCATCAATGTGATACTGAGTATCATGGTGGCATCAATATTTACTTTGGTGTGTTACCTCGGTTTCACCGAACCCTACCATTTACGTCGGCGGTTAGAAATAACACAGAAAGCACTCGAAGAGATGACTGTGATACAAAAGAGTATTATTGAAGGTGTCGACGCCACTGTATTGTTTGTTGACCCCTGCGGTCAGGTCAGTCTATATGACGAAAATCGTTCAATTGATGCTCATCTTCCCGCCAATATCCTCTTTAAACAAGGCATCATTCGTAACACCGATCAATTGTTTGAGGAAGATGGTACAACCGCTATCACACCGAATCAGCACCCCCTCAACCGTACGTTATTCAACGGTGAACCCGTAGCGCTAGAGGTTATTGCCATCTCCGACAAGCATGTTGCAACGCGGTTAAAATTAACCTCAGTATCAGTGCAAAATTCAGAGCAAGTGATCGGTGCCTTATTTATAGAACAAAAACTATCAACGCTAGCTATCTCAGCTGGTGCAGAGCTTTCCCGTACCACAATACTTGATATGTTAGAGACGGATGAGCCTCTTGATCAAGTAATTGAGTTTTGTATTCGACAAACCCAAGAGAAATACAACGATATCATCATGGCTGTGTCGATCGCCGACGACAATCAGCGCGCCCTCAGCAACATCTACGCGCCCGACTTACCCTTGTTCTTCCGCCAATCAATCATTGATTCGACAATCGATCAGCGTGTTATGTCGAGCAACAGCGCGATAAGTCAGAACAAACTGGTTATTGTCGAGGACATTAACTTACACCCTTATTGGATCGACAATAAAGAAGCCGCCAACAATTCAGGCCTTAGAGCTTGTTGGTCTCAACCGATACGAGATGCTCACGGAATGGCTATCGGTTCAGTCGACTTCTACAGTTCTGAAGTATTACCAACCACGCCTAATATGGTCGTAGCGCTTAAAGATGCGGCCAATATTATCGAACTTATCCTAGTGAACCACCAAGACATTTATCGCTTAAATAGAATGTCGCTGGCGGTTCAGCACAGCAACAGCGCAGTAACAATTATCGATAAAGATGGCATTATTGAGTATATCAATCCCAAATACAGCCAAATATCCGGCGATGAAGATGGCGACGTTATTGGCACCTTGTCACCATTACTCGACCAAAACACCACAGAACAAGCCAGTTATCGTACGAAGATCGATATTCTAGAACGCGGAGAAACCTGGCAGGGAGATGTCTCTCATCCGACAAAGGGTGGTAAAACATTTCATGCGAAGACCACGATGACGCCGATACTTGATCGCCATAAAAAACTGACGCAGGTTGTAATAACGCAAGAAATACAGCATCAACTCAGTGATGATGACATTAGGTCGACTGACTATCACAAATCGTATGATGCCATCACAGGCCTATTGACACACCATGCATTTCTCGCTCACTTAGCCCAAGTACTCAGCGCAACGAAACAGAGACACGTACTGCATTGCCTGTGCAGTTTAACAATTGTCGAGTATAAGCATATAGAACACACCTTAGGAGACTACGCCGCCAACGAATTACTGCGTCAGGTCGCTCAAGTGCTCAATCAAGTCTCCAGAAAACGTGATATTACAGCGACACTAGCCCCAAATAAATTCGTCATGCTGTTGGAGAACTGTCAGTGGCTACATGCACAGCAGAACTTAAGTCAGCTATTAGACAACATTCAGTCTTTTCAATTTCATTGGCAAGAACAGGCCTATAGTATTAGCCTGCTCATCGGTGTTGCTGAAATGTCCGCGCCATTCGTCAATACTGAAGTCTATTTACAACAAGCAGAATCTGCCCTCGACAGTGGTATACAGAAACAGCAATCGATAACGCTTTTTCAGCTCACAGAGAAACCAATCAACGATCATAAAAATGATTTATATTGGTCTTCTCAGATCAGGCACGCACTATCTCAAAGTAGCTTCTCGCTAGTTGCTTCCCCAATACACACGATATCGCAATCGATGCCAGCATCTCACTATACGATAAAGATTTTACTACCGAGTGAAGGGAAGATGGTAGACCAGGAGATATTTGGGGCGGCAGCGTTGCGCTACAATTTAAGCGCGAGTATCGACAAATGGATGATTGAGCATTGTATCGACTACCTAAGCCATGGCGTAAAAGAGTCAACGTTAAGATTGTCAATTTCACTCAGTGAACAAACAGTGCAAGACGATGCATTCTCTGTCTACCTATTAGCAATACACGAGAGAAATCCGCATCAATTTAACCAACTAAATTTTGAGGTAAGTGAACAGACCTATATGTATCGCACGGCCAGTTGCCAACGAATAATGAACAGTTTAGCCCAAACAGGCTGTCGGTTTATTATCAACGATTTTGGCCACGGATTTTGCTCATTCACATTATTACATCACGCCAATTTCGAGGCGCTGAAGCTTGATCAAAGTATCCTATTAAATAAAGAAAACAATAAGCTCAATCATCATTTAATGCGCGCTATCGCTGAACATAGTCAGATGCTCTCCATTGCCGTTATTGCGCCATCCTCTGATTATACCGAGACAGAGTTAGCAAAGTTAGGGATCAGCCACTGCCAAGTAAAAGGCAGCACGTTGCCATTAGAAGATATTCGATAATCAAGACTCTATAACCAATGTGCTATTGCCACCCCGACGCTAATCGTATTGTTTTGTTGATCATAATCAATCAGGCTCTCGCCGTAGCCACCGGTGAACTGGATGTAACCTAGCACACGGTCGTTCCACGGCAACGGATGGCTATAGTCGAGGCTAATCCCTTGATGAGAGTCACCAGAGAATAAGTTTCGAACCGCCAGTGATAATTGATGCTGGCGATGCTTATAAGCCAGCACAACTTCACCGTGTCCCATATATTCCGTTAAATCAGGGTTGTCATCGTCGTCTAACGATTCTCTTAATCGTTGCCACATTCTCAACTGAACCGCTAGTCGGCGTTCGTTTGACCATTCTCGGTGAAACGAAGAGCTTAAGATAATACGATTCCAACTTCGTGAAAAATCACCGCTACGACCATTTGACTGATGATTGATACCCAGCGCGATACTGTCTAGACGCCAGCCTTGATAATCGATATGAGAATATCGTTTCTCGAACCATGCTTCGGGTTCATAATTACTCTCTCGAAACGGTGATGAATTGTCCGTATTATAAAGCTGCCAAAATGATTTTTGAGTATAGGCAAACCACATATCCAGCCCCGTGCCAAACACATCATCCATCACCGCGTGCTTAAAACTAAACTGAAATTTACCTTCGGTGTTATCGGCAATAATACCATCAGGCATACTCTGCGCCGAACGATCTGCGCGCAGTGAGTTGTGCGACAATAACATAAAATAATTGGGCTTATGGGTGACTAGACTGGCGCTAAACAATGGTTGTTTTTGTAGCCGTTGAGCGTGGCAAGACTTTCGCTGCTGATCGTCCATCGTTTGCTCATTACATTGCTCTTGTGCCCAAGCTCCACCACATAATGCGAAAAGCATTAGGGCCATCAAAATTTTCATCACAGGCTTTCCTTAATTCATTTAATGTGATCATAGCAAGTTTTAACTGAATAGACTTTGAATACTTTCGCCGGACTGCTCCCTTGGCACGGCAAGAGCGTATTAATTTAATCTTAGCTGTTCCAACGCAATATTCCTTTGAATGTCGAAAAACGCGTGAATACGTCACTGCTACACAAACTTCCTTGGTTCAAAGATACATGGTTTTGTTTCGCTCTAAGCGCTGATTTTCGTCCGACAATGGCTCCTGCATTGGTATTACATAGCCATCCTTGGCTAAGCCTGAAAATAGGTTTTCTCCGTTTCAAAGCAATATTTCGTCATTAAATTGTCAGCCTCCATGGATGTATTTACGGCGATTTTTCGTAATATGTATGGATTCTGGCATGCGATATTTATAATGCGCTTGCCGTGGCTTCCTTGGTGATTAACTAGCTCATCCTAGATATTTTTGGCATAGTAGTGCCATGTTAAACAAACTGGTGATGACATGAAGTCGCTCTCTCCTACTTCTCTTAATATTATGTGGTTCTGTATCACGGCCTTGCTGGTCATCGGTGTTAGCCAACCCATGTTTACCTTTACCCATTTCTATTTTTTTGATGATACCTTTTCACTAATATCAGGAATTTTCCATTTACTAAGTGCAGGAGAGTATATTCTCTTTTGTTTACTGTTTAGTTTTAGTATTCTCATGCCGGCATTAAAGCTGCTGATGCTGCTGTATTGTATAAATGGCCGATTACTCGGTGCGCAACAACGGCGTTATTTGGCGCGGCTAGGGGTGCTTGGTAAATGGTCAATGCTCGATGTTTTTGTCGTTGCCATTATGGCGGTCACTATCAAGCTATCGATGGTGGCTCAAGTGACTATCCATTGGGGGCTGATCGTGTTTAGTGTTGGCGTTATACTGAGCATGATATTACCGCACTTAATGACGATGCCAATCTCTCTGGATACGGCCACATCGAGTTTAACATTAAGCACCGTCGCACTAGAGACATTGTTTGTTAAAGGTAAAACAGTGTTTAACGATAAACGAGTCCATCAGGCAAACGCACTGATTGATATCATCGATGACCAAGGCCAATGGCAAGCAAAGGCGCAGTGGTCAACAGATGAAAATAAGCCGATATTATTGTTAATCGCCAAGCGTAACTCAAGCGCCAGTTGAGTTACCAAAGCGTGGGAGTACTACGTCTGAGCGTCAGGTTGCGCCTCAGGGCTCGCTAATTTGAACGCGTTTAGCGTCAGGCAATGTTGCTCGATCCTGTTAATCGTAGGAAATGTGCTAAGCGGTAATCCAAACCGTTTAGCATTGTAGAGCTGAGCGACTAAGCAAATATCAGCCATACTCACCGAGTCTCCGACACAGAATGTGCCGCTCGATGTTAATAATCGCCGCTCCAGCGCCTCAAAACCAACACTCATCCAATGATTCATCCACGCTGTTTTATCCGTCGGCTCAAAGGAAGCGATATTGCCCAAGTGTGACACCACACGTAAGTTATTAAGCGGATGGATATCACAGGCGATATCTTGGCTCAAACCACGCACCATAGCCCGCTGAGCAATATCTTGGGGTATCAAGGTTCCTTGATTATATCGCTCATCCAAATACTCAATAATAGCGAGCGATTGATTGAGCTCAACCTGTCCATCAATCAATGTCGGCACCAAATGATTAGGGTTAATCGCATCATAAGCTGGTTGATGTTGCTCACCGCCGCCCTTGACTAAATGGACACTAATCGAGTGATATTCAATAGCCAACAGGTTCAGCGCAATACGCACCCGATAGGCGGCAGTTGACCGCCAATACCCATATAAACTAATCATTTATTGCTCCTAATAAGCGATCTCATGTCTTAGGTTTGCTAATGCCGTAATCTCGTAGCTTATTCGCGATAGCCGTGTGTGAGACGCCGAGTTTTTTCGCTAACAGTCGGGTACTCGGATAAGCGGGGTATAACCGTCTTAAGATATTCGCTTCAAACTGTTTGGTCGCATTATCGAGTGTCCCTTCGAAATTATCATCAAAGTAGCCAAAATCATCACTGTGGGATGGCAAATCGATATGTTCTGGCTTTATTTCAATACCATCGCCCACTTGGCTTACCGCGCGATAGATAATATTTTTAAGCTGTCGGACATTACCCGGCCAACTGTAACCCTCCAGTAATCGCCTCGCATCATGTGATAATCGTATTACCATCGATGATAACTTTGTCGCATAGTAATCGAGAAACTGTTCCGCTAATGGAATAACATCCTGCTTACGCTGCGCTAAAGGTTGCAACACTAGACTCAACACGTTAATTCGATAATAAAGATCTTCTCTAAATTCACCCGTTTGGATTAATGCCACCAAATCTTTTTGTGATGAACAAATAATACGAATATCAACATGCACTTCAGTATCACCACCGACACGCCTAAAGCAACCATCTTCAATTAAGCGCAACATTTTCGTTTGCATTAACGGCGTCATTTCAGCCACCTCATCAAAAAATAGTGTGCCACCATTGGCTTGCTCAATAAGCCCCGCTTTGCCTTCGATACGGGTGCCGACGGAATTAGCCGCGTAACCAAAGAGTTCAGACTCCACCACTTCATCGGGGATCGCCGCACTGTTAATCACAACGAATGGGTGTTGGCTGCGATGACTTTGCGCATGACAGGCCCTAGCAATAACTTCCTTACCGGTGCCAGTATCACCACTAATAAGCAGTGGTGCATCAAGCACCGCATGCGCTTTAGCGTTATCAACCACACTAACCATTGTCGGCGATACCGCTAACACATCGCCAAAACTATCATTACTGCTGGTCTTGAGAGCATTGTATTGACGATCTATCCGTTGCGAAGATTTTAGCATCACGACCGCCCCCGCCAAAATTTGCTCTTCTTCGGCGTCAGGAAAGTACACCGGCATCATTTCAGCCAAATACTCATTGCCAGCAATCGTCACTCGCGCCGCCTTCGTTTGGACCACATCACGACTTAACCACTTAGCAAATGAAAAACCATTTAGCCAGTTACTAATCGATTGCGTCACAATTTGATTTTCGTTTAGCCCCAACAAACCAAGACCCGCTTCATTGATCCGGGTAATATGGCCCTTAATATCGATAGAAAATATTGGATCAGGCAGCGTTTTAAGCAACGTCAGTATACTGTAATGTTCTTGTTCAGAGGGCAAGTGACGCACGCTTCGCACATCTTTAACGCCGTCGATTTGTCTGATCGCGACCATTAACGATTGAAATTGACTAAACTCTATCTTTGGAAAATGCACGTAAATACGACCATTTTGGTCGGCATCGATTGACCGTAAATTGATGTCAAAGCCACTCAGTAAACTAAGCACTTCTTGGGCGATACCTAAACGGTTCTCGCAGATAACTTCTAAACGCAAATTATATTCTTCTTATTAGATTAGCCTGAGTTGTCGATAGAAAATTAACCGACATAGGTCTGTTACGCAATATTGCAGTGTAAACCTTTCTTTACTGCCGTTGCAAGTAAACTCGAATTTATGGCGAAAAAAAAGGCCAATTTTCATTGGCCTTTTAGTCATTTAAGCAGAAAAACTACAATTGAACATCGTCATGTTCTGCACCTTCTACTTCAACCTCAACTGGCATTAGGTCTTCTTTAGTAATACCTAAGGCAAGTGCGATCGATGACGCAACATAGACCGACGAATAAGTACCAATAAACACACCAAACAACAACGCTGTTGCAAAGCCATGAATCAACGCGCCGCCTTTAAAGAACAGTGCTAACAATACAATGATGGTGGTCATCGAGGTAATTAATGTCCGGCTCATGGTTTGAGTCAACGAAATATTAATCACTTCAGCTGGTGTCCCAGTGCGTAGCTTTCTAAAATTCTCACGAATACGGTCAGACACAACGATAGTATCATTGAGCGAATAACCGATAACTGCGAGCACAGCCGCTAACACCGTTAAGTCAAACTCAAGCTGTAACACGGCAAACAAACCGATGGTAATAAATACATCATGAATTAGGGCAACAACCGCGCCGAGAGCAAAGCGCCATTCGAAACGAAATGCAACATAAATCAAGATACAGATAAGTGCTGCTAGCATGGCTAAGCCGCCCTTTTCAGTCAGTTCATCACCAACTTTAGGACCAACAAATTCGATACGACGCATTTCTACATCTTGGCCAATTTTGTCGCTAAGTACTTTAAGGATATCACTACCAATGGTCTCAGGCTTAACATCGTCACGAGGTGCTAAACGCACTAACACATCACGCGGACTACCAAAGTTTTGAACAATGGCATCACCATAGCCGTTTTCACTTAGTACTGTGCGAACTTGTTTAAGGTCAGCATCTTGACTGAATCCAACCTCAATCACCGTACCACCAGTAAAATCAAGACCAAGATTTAACTTATTGATCCCAACCACCGCGACACTAGCGACAATCATAAATAATGAAAAGACTATAGCTAGCTTACGCAATGCCATAAAGTTGATAGTGTTTTCACTTTTAAATATTTTAAACATTTGCTATCACCTATATAGACAGTTTGTTAACACGCTTACCGCCAACCCACAGGTTAACGATAGTACGAGTAACAACAACAGCAGTAAACACTGACGTGATAATACCAATGGACAGCGTGATCGCAAATCCTTTGACGGGACCAGCACCAAACGAGAACAAAATTATCGCGGCTAGTAATGTCGTGATATTCGCATCGAAGATGGTTGAAAACGCTGCGTCATAGCCGTGATGAATCGCTTGTTGTGGACTACGTCCAGCCGCTAACTCTTCACGAATACGTTCAAAGATAAGCACGTTTGCATCCACCGCCATACCCACGGTTAATACAATGCCCGCCATGCCAGGTAGTGTTAACGTTGCACCAGGGATCATCGACATCACACCGATAATCAGCACCACGTTCACTGCCAAAGCGATATTAGAGACTACGCCGAAACCACGGTAGTAGACCAACATGAACAGCAGTACACCCGCCAAACCCATAGCAATTGCGGTAGCACCAAGTTCAATATTTTCTTTACCTAGACTTGGCCCAACCGTACGCTCTTCTACAATTTGAATCGGCGCACGTAATGCACCAGCACGTAGGAGCAACGACAGCTGATGCGCTTCACCCGGACTATCAAGGCCTGTGATAACAAAATTACGTCCAAGACGATCGTTGATTCTTGCGACACTAATCACTTCTTCAACCTTCGTTAGGATCTGCTTGCCTTCTTTATCAACCTTTCCGCTGGGCTTATATTCAATAAAGACGGTGGCCATTGGCTTACCGATATTATTTTTAGTCCCCTCAGACATCTTGTTGCCGCCTTTACCGTCGAGCTTAATGCTCACCTGTGGCTGCGAGTTTTCAGGGCTAAATCCAGACTGGGCACCAGTTATGTGGGTACCGCGAAGCATAATTTTCTTATACAGTACGACACTACCGCCTTCGCGTTGCTGGTATACCTTAGAACCGGCTGGCACATTTCCCGCTGAAGCGCGTTGATCGACCATGTGAAATTCAAGTGTTGCAGTAGCGCCAAGTAACTCTTTAGCACGCGCGGTATCTTGAATCCCTGGTAATTGGACCACAATGCGATCTTCACCTTGACGCTGCACGTCAGGTTCAGCCACACCAAGCTCATTAACACGACTACGGATAATCGTAATATTTTGTTCTACCGCCGCCAATTTAGTTTCACGTAACATCGCATCGCTCATTTTAGCGCGGATAGTCAGTGGATCGGCATTGAGTTGATGTAAATTAATCTTCGCGTAACGTTTCTTCAATACGGATAGTGCACTGTCAGCCGCCGCTTCATCACGAAACTTTAACACCACACCTTCAGGCTTAAGACGTATTGAGCGATAACGAATTTTTTCACCGCGTAAATCCGATTTAAAATCAACCACCATCTGTTCTTGCGTAGTTTTTAATAAATCGTTCATATCGACTTCCATCAGGAAGTAAATACCACCGCGTAAATCGAGACCAAGATTAAGTGGCGAAGCCCCTATCGCTTGTAGCCAAGCGGGAGTCGTTGCCGCCATGTTTAGTGCAACAGTATACTGCTGACCCAACACTTGCGTTGCAATTTCACGCGCCTTTAGCTGAGCGTCTAAATCATTGACGCGTACTAACACTTGTCCGTCTTCTAAAACGGCTGATTTTAGTTCTATTTGCGTGGCTAACTTGCTTTTGACACGATCGAAGGTCGCAACATCAACTTTCGCACCACGCACGCCAGAAATCTGGAGTGCATGATCCGCTTCGTACAAGTTAGGCGCCGCAAATAAAAAACCCACTAGTACCGTTAAGGCGACTAGCAATGTTTTCCATAATGGGTACCTGTTTAACATAACAGTTCCTTAGCCTAGAGAGATTTCATTGTGCCTTTTGGCAAAACCGCTGATACGTAATCTTTCTTAATCGTGATCACTAAACCGTCGCTAATTTCCATTTGTAGGAAATCATTATCTTCACTAATTTTAACGATCTTACCGATGATGCCACCATTCGATAGCACTTCATCACCTTTGCTCATTGAAGACATCAGTGTTTTATGCTCTTTTACACGCTTAGCTTGTGGGCGGTAAATAATAAAATAGAACACTAAACCAAACACGGCTAGCATAATAAAATTGCCGTATTGTCCGCCTGGTATCATTGATGCGGTCTCTGCTGCATGAGCGCTAGAAATAAACATATCTTCCCCTTTCTGTTGTTATAGTAATTAAAATTATTAAAAATCTAGTGCCGGAACTTCTTTACCTTGACGGCTATAAAATTCTTGCACATATTGTTCCAAACGATTGCCATCAATAGCGTCACGCAACTCTTGCATCACCCGTTGATAGAATCGTAAATTATGAATGGTGTTTAAGCGTGCGCCTAAAATCTCATTACACTTGTCTAAATGATGTAAATAACCACGGCTGTAATTCTTACACGTGTAACAGTCACACTCGCTATCGAGTGGTGACGTATCCGTTTTATGTCTCGCGTTACGAATCTTAATCACTTCATTGGTGGTAAAAAGATGACCGTTACGCGCATTTCGTGTTGGCATGACGCAATCGAACATATCAACACCGCGGCGAACACCTTCCACTAAATCTTCTGGCTTACCTACACCCATTAAGTAACGCGGCTTGTCGGTTGGCAATTTAGGGAGTACATGACGCAAGATACGATGCATGTCTTCTTTAGGCTCACCAACGGCTAAGCCGCCAATCGCGTAACCATCAAAACCAATGTTGGTTAAGCCATCAAGCGAGACGTCACGCAAGTCTTCGTAAACACCACCTTGAACAATACCGAACAAGGCATTGGGATTATCACGCTTATCAAATTGGTCACGTGAACGCTGAGCCCAACGCAATGACATTTCCATTGAGTCTTTGGCTTCTTCCCACGTGGCAGGATATGGCGTGCATTCGTCAAAAATCATCACGACATCAGAACCAAGGTCATATTGGATGTCCATCGACACTTCGGCATCCATAAAGACTTTGTCACCATTGATTGGCGAATTAAACGTTACGCCTTTCTCAGTGATTTTGCGCATAGCGCCGAGGCTAAATACTTGGAAACCGCCTGAATCTGTTAAAATAGGTCCTTGCCAGTTCATGAAATTGTGTAAGCCACCGTGCTCACGCATTACTTCCATGCCCGGACGCAGCCATAAATGAAAGGTATTACCCAATAAGATCTCGGCTTTTGATTCGTGTATCTCTTCAGGCGTCATGCCTTTAACGGTGCCGTAAGTACCCACAGGCATAAATGCCGGGGTTTCTACCGTGCCACGTTCAAACTGTAGCTGACCACGACGAGCTCGGCCGTCGGTATTCTTTAATTCAAATTTCATAAAATTTCCTGCCGGAAAAACAGTCCGACGTTAGGTTGTATAAGTATATGTAAGGACGCAGACCTCGTTTTTCAAGTCTGCGACTATTTTTTGTTTTGTTTTTCAATAAACATTGCATCACCGTAGCTAAAGAATCGGTACTCTTTAGCGATAGCATGTTGATAAGCGTTCATCACGTGATCATAACCAGCAAAGGCACTAATCAGCATGATTAAGGTTGATTCTGGGAGATGAAAATTAGTGACTAACGCGTCAACCACTTTAAAGTCATAACCAGGATAGATAAAGATATCACTGTCATCATAAAATGGTGCGATAATTTGTTCACTCGCCGCCTGAGCAGCACTTTCGAGCGAGCGCATAGACGTTGTCCCGACGGCAATGACCCGTTTATTGGCAGCTTTTGTTGCTAACACTTGCTCGACAACCTCTGGCGATACTTCGATGTATTCTTTGTGCATCACATGCTCATCGAGTGTTTCAACCCTTACAGGTTGGAAAGTACCAGCACCGACATGAAGCGTAACAAACGCGATGTTTACCCCTTTGTCAGCTAACGCTTTCATCATTTCATCATCAAAATGCAGACCAGCAGTTGGCGCGGCCACAGCACCAGGGTTCTTGTTATAAACCGTTTGATAGCGCTCTTTGTCACTGTCTTCATCAGGGCGTTCGATGTAGGGAGGTAACGGCATATGACCGACTTTATCTAAAATTTCGAGCACATTTTCTGCGCCTTCAAAACGTAATTCAAATAAGGTATCGTGCCGAGCGACCATGGTAGCCTGATAGCCGCCGTCAAAAATAATCAGTGTACCTGGTTTTGGCGTTTTTGAGGCTTTAACATGAGCAAGAACTGTGTGTTCATCGAGCATTCGCTCCACCAACATTTCAACCTTACCACCGGTGTCTTTTAACCCATAAACGCGTGCGGGAATAACCCGAGTGTCATTGAATATCATCAAGTCTCCCGCGTTAACCTTATTAAGAAGATCAACAAAACGGTCATCACTCACCTGACCGGTATCGCCAATTAGGCTTAACAAACGGCTAGCACGACGCTGCGGCTGAGGATAATTGGCGATTAGGTGTGGCGGTAGGTCAAAGGAGAACTGTGATACTTTCATTACTCAAATCAATCAAATTTCGGCGAAGCCGCTAGTCTAGTATTGAGCTTAAGATTTAGCAAGTAAAGTAGCGGTTATTTACTGTGAAGTGAGACTAATAATTCGGCTTCAGCACGTGGCAGCTCACACTCGTTGATTATTTCATCGATAGATGCGCCTAACTCGATCATTTTCATTGCGTGACCATAGAGTTTGGATTGGGGATCGTTGCTGACATTAGCCAACTCTTCTTGACGCTCCATTGCTTGCGCTAACTGTCCTTCTACTTGCTGCACACGCGAACCCACGCCGAGGGCACCACAACGGAGTTCATGAAGCTGTTCTTTTAAATCAGCAAGCTGTTGCTGCTGATCCTTAAATAGCAACTTTAATGCACTCACTTGGCGCGCATGGCGGCGATGTGCCCACCAAAGCGCGCCACAGAAAAACAAGGTCACCACAGGGCTCAACACCACAACCATGCTGCTAATACTATCCATAGTTTTTCCTATTGTGCACTAATCATTATATCGACGCCATTTCATCCCATTCGTCATCATTAAGCAATTTATCAAGGTCGACAAGAATTAATAATTCGTTATCTCGGTTACAAACCCCTTTAATAAATTTAGCACTCTCATCCGTACCGACGTTTGGCGCCATTTCTATCTCAGACGCTTTCATATAGACAACTTCTGCGACACTGTCGACTAAGATGCCGATCACTTGCTTGTCTGACTCAATAATAACAACACGGGTATTGTCTGTGACATCGGCTGGCAATAAACCAAAGCGCGATCGCGTATCAATCACGGTAACAACATTACCACGTAAGTTGATTATCCCTAGTACGTAGGAAGGCGCACCTGGAACAGGGGCGATATCGCTATAACGCAGTACCTCTTGTACTTGCATCACGTTAACACCGTAAGTTTCCTGCTCAAGCTTAAAAGTAACCCATTGCAGCATTTCATTACTGTCAACCACGCTTGAATTTCCTGATAATTGTGTATCTACACTCATTGTGAACGTTTCCTCATTGTTATAACTATTAAACCGACGTATTTTTCTCTAACAACTCTATCAAAGCATCGACGGCTAAGAGACCACACATCCTTTGTTTTACTGTTCCAGCTAACCAAGGGCTAGATTTACCTTTGGTTCTCCATTTTATTTCATCATGAGATAGGTTCTCACTGTCGACCAAAGAATCACACTTTAGTCCCCAATTGCTATCACCTAATACTATAATATACTTATAATTTAATGAATGTTCTAGCGATGAGTCAAATTTCTCAGGCATTAAATAGCAAGCGGTGTCGACAATCCCTAGATTTTGCTCTCGTTCCACTTGAATTCCGCTAAACCAATCGGGTTTACCAAAAATTTTAGTCGGTTCTTTTAATTGATAAATTGCTCTCAAATTAATTAACGGAACCGCAAAGGTATATTCTCCAACATCAAAATACAATACAGGAAATGAATCACTTAGTTCATTTTTCAACACTTGACCGGCATGCATCACTTCCGACGCACTTTGTTGAGTCGTCAACACTTCAGGAATGGCTAACGCGATCTCTGGTACTGACGGCGCTGCGCTCTCAGAAATAATATCTGTACTCGGCTTCGTTATTGTGTCGCTGTTATCTATTAGCAACGCTGGATCGATAACTTGAACCGATAATTCTTGTTGTGGTTCTAATACTGTTACTTGCGCTAACAAACGCTCCAGCGGTTGCTGCTGTAACTCTTCCATCACGCCTTTGTCATCTAACATCGTTGAAAAGAAGTCAGCGACAGCTTTAGTTGAGCGATTATTCATGGTGTACTACGCCTTCATCGACAACATTTTTAATTGTTTGAGTTTTGCACAAATCGTCAAGTAGTAATCCATACGCTACCACGCCACGACTGCGCGGCGAACATTGTGGCAACGGCAGATTTTTCTCATTAGCATCTCTAAATTTGGTGTCGACCGGGATCACTTTATCCCAGACACGACTTGAAAATTGCTCTTTCATTTGGCTTAACGCAAGTGCACTAGCCTTAGTACGCCGGTCGTAAAGGGTTGGTACGATAAGATAATTATAATGCTGGGTATTTGACCGCTTCATGATCAGTAACGTCTTAACCATTCTCTCAAGCCCTTTAAGCGCGAGGTATTCAGTTTGCACCGGAATTATCACCCGCGAACAACAGGCTAACGCATTAACCATCAATACGCCAAGCACTGGTGAGCAATCGATAATCGCATAATCATAATTATCACTTAAATTTGACAGGATTTGCTTTAAAATAAGCCCCATACCATCACGATGACCTAACTCTCGGTCAAGTGTCGCGAGCCCCATCGCCGATGGAATCAAATCAATATTATCGACCTTGGTGTGAACAATAACGCGATCGCTCAACCGCGTTAAAAATTTGCTAGGGCAAGTAAACAAATCATACAATGAGTATTCTAACTCATCACAATCAATGCCTAGTGAGAACCCCATCGACGAATGCGGATCGATATCGACCAATAACACACGCTTACCTCGTTTAGCCAACAACCCAGCCAAACTTAAGGCGGTGGTCGTTTTACCCACACCACCTTTTTGATTTGCTACACTCCAAATAATCAAAGACTATTCCTCATTACGCGTCGTTATCCGCAAGCCGCCATTAGGCAATTCAATCACCTGAATGTCTGTGCTGTCTGCTACAGCGCCGATAACCGACGTTGAAAGTTCAACAGGTGGACCCAACACTGGCACTTGCTTTGGTTTCCAGCCATAGCGGCTGATGGCGATAACCACACGTCGATTTTCAGCACGACTCTCCACACTTCGATTATCTGTTTTTGGTTTATATTGCCCATAAGCCTCTATAGCAAGGCGTTGCGGTTCAATATCTAACGCTTGTAATTCTTGAACAATAGCGCTGGCACGGGCAGATGATAACTGCCAATTAGAGCTAAACTGTTCATTATTTATCGGTTGGTCATCCGTATAACCACGAACATGAATGTAATTATTGGCAGGGGCTATCGTACCAAGCACTTGCCTTAATACAGTACGGGTTACATTCTTAGTGTTGGCGCTACCACTGTCAAATAACAATCCACTACGAAACTCAATCGTTAACCAATTGTCATCTTTCTCAATTTTTGCATAACCCTTTTCCATCACCTCAAGTAAATCGGTGGCTAACTTTTCTTCCATCGAGCTAAATGGGGTACCGAGTAATTTGGCATCAGGAGAAATTAACTGGCTATCACCTTCCACCGGCTCTGAGCCAACTTCTTCGAGCAACCCTTTATTGAATTCAGTTTCGGCAATTCTATCGCCGGACGTTAGCGGTGTATCAGTGGTGTTTTGAATGAGTACGCCTTCGCCACCTTTCTCGTCATGACCGGCTAGCTGAAATATATCACCCAATGATTGTGATAATATCGCATGCTGCTCTTCCTTCACTAAGGCAAAAGCATATAGCACCACAAACAGCGCAAATAATAACGTCATATAATCGGCGTAGGACACCAACCAACGATCTAAATGAGCATCGTCAAATACAGCACTATTACGTCGACGGCTACCCAGCATAAAGCACCTTATAAGCGTCGAGTCTTCGAATGATGTTATTGGGATTTTCACCACGGTTTACCAGCAATGTGCCCTCCAATACCATTTCGTAATACAGCGCTTGCTGAAACACGATGTTTCGAAGTTTATAATGAACTGGAAGGTATAATAAATTGGCAAAGCCTACGCCATAGATGGTCGCGACAAATGCAGTGGCAATACCGCCGCCAAGCATTTCTGGTTGATCGAGGTATTGCATCGACTGAATAAGTCCTAGCACGGCGCCTAAGATCCCCAACGTTGGACTATAACCGCCCATAGCTTCGAATACCTTAGCACTGTGACCATACTCATCACGTTGAAAATAGACTTTTGTTTCAATACTTTCTTGAATGTGTTCCGACTCACTACCATCAATTAAAAGCATTAAGCATTCCTTGATAATAGGATCAGATTCCATATCCAATTCATTTTCAAGGGGGAGGAAGCCATCACTTCTGGAAATATGCCCCCAACGTGCAATCGTGTTTATTCGTTCATCGACATCGAATTTTAACGGGAAAAACACCCAACGCAGCATCACAAAGCTACGAATAAACTGATGCCAAGGGGTTTGAATCATCACAGCAGCCAGTGTTCCAACCACCACAATTAACAAAGCGGGACCGTTATAAAGTGCGCCGATAGTGCCGCCTTCAAGTAATTGACCACCCAAAATGGCAACGAAGGCAAGAATCAAACCGAAAATACTGAGTCTATCCATGGCAAATCTCTTTGATTAAACTAGGACCAATGTTCTCTATCGATAAAACTTTATCAGTTATACCGGCTTTTTTTACTGCCTGAGGCATGCCATAAACCACTGACGACGCCTCATCTTGTGCCCAAACAGTTGCCCCCTTAGCAGTTAATAACTTAGCGCCATCACAACCGTCTGAGCCCATGCCTGTTAACACTAACGCCAACGTATTACCTTCTTGGTGTTTCGCTACCGTTGCATAAGTAACATCCGCACTGGGTTTATAATTTAAATGTTCAGGGCCAGAGATGACCTTGAGCCGATTACCGCGTTCTAACAGCATCTGCATGCCACCGGGCGCTAAGTAAGCATGACCGGGCTTAAGGATGTCGCCGTTTTTTGCCTCGGAGACCCCTATTTTACATAAACGATTGAGCCGCTCAGCAAACGCACAGGTGAATGCACTAGGCATGTGTTGCACTAACAAAATAGGAACAGGGAAGCGTTCGGGCAATTTAGTCAATACAGATTGCAACGCGACAGGTCCGCCAGTGGATGACGCGATAGCTAATAGGCTGTAGCGTTTACCACTAGCACGGCTAACGCTCTCACCTTCAGCCCGACTACGGACTAACGGCTGCTCAACCTGGGTCCGGGGCTTATCTGGAATATTTTCTGTTCTGGCGGGAGCTATTGATTGTCTCGCCGTCTGTTCCTGAACAGTCGATGTGCTTCCCCACGTACGACGGCGTCCAGCAATGGCAAAAATTCTGCTTTTAATTAACTCTGCAGCAACATTACTAGAGCCTGCAATCTCTTCAAATTTTTTCGGTAAAAAATCCACAGCGCCAGCTTCAAGAGCATCCAACGTCGCTTTTGCGCCTTCGTGAGTTAGTGACGAAAACATCAAAATCGGCGTCGGGCATTTACTCATAATCTCACGAGTTGCTTCAATGCCATTCTTAATCGGCATTTCGATATCCATTATCACAACATCAGGGCGTAACGCTAACGTCTTATCGACGGCTTCTTGCCCATCCACTGCGTAATCAACCGCTTTGAGGCCTACCGCATTATCTACAACATCACCAATTCGACGTCTAAAAAATTGCGAATCATCGACAATTAAAACCTTAATACTCATTGCTTACTAGCCCTCTAAGCCAGAACACCCTTAAAACCCCTAGAATATGCGCTTTAATTACGCGTATTGCTTGAGCAAGTTTCCGATATCAATAATCAATGCGATACCACCGTCACTGGTGATCGTTGCACCTGAGATACCAGGAGTGCTATGTAATAACGCGCCCAGCGGCTTGATTACAACTTCTTCCTGACCGATTAAGCCATCAACCACAAACCCAACATCTTGTTGGCCAATCTGGACCACAACAACATGCCCTTCGCCACGTTCATTGTTGGCGCAATAATCTTTACTTAACCATTGATCTAAATAAAACAACGGAATAGCACGGTTGCGAACAACGACGGTTTGTCGACCATCAACCATATTAGTATTACTTAAATCGAGGTTAAAGATTTCATTAACTGCGGCTAATGGTAAGGCAAAAATTTGTTTACCAAGTTGTACCATCAGCGTTGGCATAATTGCTAGTGTCAGTGGCACTGTAATACTCAGCGTCGTACCGACACCAAGCTCTGATTTTATTTTTACCGTACCATTTAGCTGAGTGATTTTAGTCTTAACCACATCCATGCCAACACCACGACCTGAAATATCTGAAATTTCAGTTTTGGTAGAAAAGCCTGGTGCAAAGATCAACGAAAAGGCATCTTCATCACTCATGCGTGCTGCGGCTTCTTCGTCGAGTACACCACGTGATATCGCGATATTTTTCAGTTTGTCAGCATCCATACCTGCGCCATCATCTGAAATGGCCAGCAAAATATGATCACCTTCTTGAGATGCAGATAACACCACCGTACCGTTACGTGTTTTACCATTGGCTTCACGGTCATCAGGCATCTCGATACCGTGGTCTACCGAGTTACGCACTAAATGCACTAATGGGTCAGCCAATGCCTCGACGAGATTTTTATCAAGGTCGGTATCTTCACCCACCATCGTTAAGGTAATATCTTTGTTAAGCGTCCTAGCCATGTCACGTACAACACGAGGAAAGCGACCAAACACTTTTTTAATCGGCTGCATCCGTGTTTTCATGACGGAGCCTTGCAGATCGGCTGTAACATTGTCTAAGTTCGCCACTGCCTTAGACATTTCTTCGTCACCGCTGGTTAAACCCAAACTCACTAAACGGTTACGAACTAACACAAGTTCGCCAACCATATTCATGATGTCATCTAGACGTGCCGTATCAACTCGGACCGTTGTTTCTGCGGCTGGCTGAGCCGCTGCTTTTTTGCTAGATGGAGCTTTCGCCGCTGGTTTTGGTTCTGGTTTGGCCACGGATTTGGCAGCAGGCTTAGCGGCTACTGGTTTCTTATCAGCTGGTTTGTCAACCTTTGCAGCGCTGACTTTATTCTTGGTATCTTTGCCCTTAGCAGCTTGAAGGTCATCGAGTAGCGCTTCAAATTCTGCGTCATCCATCGCATCACCAGACGGTGCATCAGCTTTCCCTGACGCCACTTTACTAACCGCCTGTTCAACAGACGATGGCTGTTTTTTATCTTCATGAAGTTGATCGAGAAACGCTTCAAACTCATCATCAGTAATATCTTTATTACCACTAGGCGGGGCCACCTGCACACTCTTATTACCGTGAATCTCATCGAGCATTGCTTCAAACTCTTCGTCTGAAATATCATCACCATTAGCACTCGGATCAACGGCTGGTGTCGGCGTAGCGGCGGGCGCTGACGCCGCACCGTTTAGATCGTCGAGTAATGCTTCGAATTCGGCATCGCTCATTGCCTCTTCATCACCACTAGCTTGTGGCTCTGGCTCAGCTTCTGGCTCTGGTGCGGCTTCAGGGCTTTCGCCTTCAGGGATACTTAGTTTTGCCAACTCCTCCAATAAACGGGGTTCTGCTGGCACTAGTGGTTCGCGTGCTTTAACTAAGGTAAACATATCATTTACCGAGTCTAGACCTTCAAGAATAACATCCATCAACTCGGCAGTGACAGTACGCTGACCAGTTCTTAGTAAATCGAATATATTTTCTGCACCGTGGCAGACATCGACCAACTCTTTTAATGACATGAATCCCGCACCACCTTTGATGGTATGAAAACCACGAAAAATAGCATTAAGCAGCTCGGAATCATCAGGGTTATTTTCAAGTTCAACCAATTGCTCTTGTAGTAACTCGAGTATCTCTCCGGCTTCGATTAAGAAGTCCTGGAGTATATCTTCATCAACATCAAACGACATAGTCAGTAATCCTTTTAAAAGCCTAAACTAGAAAGTAAATCATCAACATCATCTTGTTTTTCGACAACATCATGCTGCTTTGCTTTGGGTACAACGGGTCCGTCAGGTTCAACGCAATCATCGATGCGCTGCTGTACATGTTCACTTTCATCATTGCCTAGTAGCTTTAATAAAGCAACGAGGTTCTTTTCAACATCGTAAACAAGTTCTGTAATTTTTTGTAAAACTTGACCAGTTAAATCTTGATAACTCTGCGCTAATACAATCTCGTTGAGTTTTTCATTCAACTGAACTGCATCGGTCACTGATTGTTCAAAATAATTATCGAGAGATTCGCGTAACTGACGAAATTCCCCCACTTTAATCTTGCAGTCTTTAAGCCGTTCCCATGAAGGTAATATTTCAGTAATGGTAGATTGATGTTTTTGTGCTAATGGCACACACTCATCTACCATATCCATGGTTTTATTTGCGGCTTCAGACGTCATATCCATTACATATTTAAGCCGTTCTTTAGCATCAGGAAGACAATTGGAGACCAAGGACGAAAAGCGTTCGTCGATGCTACTTTGTGAGATAGTATTACTCAGCTCTCGTGTTATCTTACCGATACTGTCAAACTTATCTTGTTCAATGTGTTGGCTAACGTCTTTAAGTATTTCATTTGCACTCGCGACATTCCCTTGCTCAAGTACTAACACAAGGTTTTTTGCCTGTTCTAACGAGATATAAGGTCTCTCATTATCAGTCATATAATTACCTGTTATGTTTTATTAAGATTCAATACGCAGAAATATTTTGTCCAATTTTTCTTTAAGAGTTCCTGCCGTGAAAGGCTTAACGATATAACCATTTACACCCGCTTGTGCTGCTGCAATAATTTGTTCACGCTTTGCCTCTGCAGTTACCATTAATACTGGTAAATGCTTAAGGTTATCGTCAGCACGGATGTGCTTGAGCAGATCGATCCCTTGCATTCCAGGCATATTCCAATCAGTCACCACGAAATCAAAATCACCGTCCTTTAACATCGGTAATGCTGTTGCACCGTCATCAGCCTCTTGAGTGTTAGTTAAACCCAAGTCGCGTAATAAGTTTTTTATTATCCGTCTCATTGTTGAAAAATCATCAACAACAAGAATTTTCATATTTTTATCCAAAACATTCTCCAATTATTTAGTTGCAAAGCCTTTTGCATTTAATTCCAATTATTTAAGTGCCCTTTAAGCCGTATCATTGCTTTTGAATGGATCTGGCTTATTCGTGATTCACTCACGTTCAAGATCAGGCCAATCTCCTTGAGGTTTAACTCCTCGTCATAATAAAGTGACAATGCCAATGCTTCTTTTTCAGGTAATTTTTTAATCGCATCACTAAGTGATTGCTGAAACTTGGCGGACAGTGTTGATTGAAAGGATTCATCTTGATGTGACTGCCCTTCAAAAACAATTGAATCTTGTTCAACACCTAAATCTTCAATGCCAATTAATTTACCTGAAACTATATCATTAAGCATTTGAGCATATTCGTCTAGACTTATTCCTAACTTTTCAGCAATTTCATGATCTTTCGCATCTCTACCGTGCATTTTTTCGACATCTGAGACAGCTTGGTTGACCGCACGTGAATTTCGGTGGACTGACCGAGGGACCCAATCACCACGACGAATCTCATCAAGCATCGCACCACGGATCCGAATTCCAGCAAAGGTTTCAAAACTTGCGCCTTTGCCTAGCTCGAAATTCCTGGCTGCTTCGAGTAAACCAATCATCCCAGATTGTATTAAGTCATCGAGCAATACAGTATCAGCCAATCGCCCTTTTAAATGATGAGCGATCTTCTTAACTAATCCAGCATGTTGTTCAACAAGCTGATCATTATTGTTGCTTGCCGTTAAGTAAGCTGCCGCCTTACTCACCATTATCCTCATGGTTTTTGTTGCGATTGTCGACAAGTTGTTCGATAAAGAATTCCAGATGTCCGCCAGGTTGGCTAGGCACCGGCCAACAGGCTACTTTATTGGCCAATGCTTTATAGGCCAATGATGCGGGAGATTGCGGGAACAGCTCGGTAATTAGTTTTTGTTTACGTACCGAGCGCCTCACATTCTCATCAAATGGGATAGTGCCGCATAACTCCAAGGCAACATCTAGAAAACGATCCGTAACACGGGTGAGCTTAGCGAACAATTCTTGCCCTTCACGAAGGTTACGCACCATATTAGCAACAACCTTAATCCTAAACACACCGTGTTCACGAGAGAGTAACTTAATTAATGCATAGGCATCGGTGATTGAAGCGGGTTCATCACACACTACCGCCACAACATCTTGCGATGCTCTAGCAAAGCTAAGCACCATGTCAGAGATACCTGCGGCCGTATCAACAATCAATATATCAAACTCATGACGCATTTCACTGAATGCGCGGATGAGCCCAGCATGTTGCGCAGGTTCAAGTTCAACCATTGATTGCGAACCTGACGTCGCGGGAATTATACTCATCCCCTGCGGTCCATGAACGATAATATCATCAAGTTCACACTCACCAGACAGGACATGAGAAAGATTCTTTTGGATTCGTAATCCAAGCATCACATCAACATTGGCGAGACCCAAATCAGCATCTAATACCAAGACACGCTTACCTTGTTGCGCTAAGCAGGCCGCTAAGTTCAACGAGACATTAGTTTTGCCTACACCGCCTTTACCGCCGGTCACTGCGATTACTTTGATCATCTTTGATTGAGTCATTTTTCTTAAACCACTTGCTTGATCCACGTAAGAATTCCTATCCATTAAAACTTGAGAACTGTGATGCTACCGGGCCATTTGAAAAGCTGTTGTCAGCTTGCCCTAGTTGCTCTATTACACTATTAATTAAATTTTGAGGATCTGCAGCCCCAATATCTTCAGGTACGCGTTGGCCGTTGGTCAAATACGCTAACGGCAAAGAGTGTGCTATCGCAACACTTAACACATCACCGGCGCCGATCGCTTCATCCATTTTAGTAATAATACAGCCAACCAGCGGTATTTTCCTAAATTGAACGATAGCTTCTTCCAACACCTTACGCTGCGCGGTAGCAGGTAGCACTAAATAACTACGTATATTAACATGACTTGAGTTAACAAGTGTTGATAATTGTTCACTTAAACGAATATCACGCTGCCCCATTCCTGCGGTATCAATCAATACTAATCGTTTATCACGGCATTGATAAATCGCATCGGCCAATTGTTGTGCATCTTTTGCTACTCGTACTGGGCAGCCCAGAATCTTGCCATAAGTATTTAATTGCTCAAACGCGCCAATACGATAACAATCGGTCGTAATCAACGCAATATTATTACTACCATATTGCATCGCGCATCGCGCTGCAAGTTTAGCGATGGTCGTTGTTTTACCAACCCCTGTAGGTCCTAACAGCGCAACAACGCCGCCATGAGATAAAATATCGTCATTGGTGGTAAGTACTCGACTCGACATTGTATTAGCCACTGCATTTAACGCCTGCTCAATTGACTGTTCACCATTAACGTTGAGTGCGAGCTGTTCGCTGACCTCATCACTGAAACCTATATTCTTTAACCCTTTGATAATGACTGATTTTACTGGATCTCGGCGCGTCGCGTCTTGCTCCATTAGACCGCTAACTTGGTGTTGCAGCAACTGACGCATCGCAGCCATCTCTTGGCGCAATAGTGCTATTGATTCACTATTTGAATTAGAATTAGAATTAGATTCAGTGTTAGTCATCACTCGAAGTGGATCTTGCTTGATATCATGTTCGGACGTGCGACGGTCGTGTGCAGGGTTAGTGTGTAACGCAGAGGCCCAATCAGGCACTTTGTCCTGTGGCGCTGCAGGTTTAATAAACGAGGCAACGATAGGAGCTTGCACCGAGCTGGTTAATTCATCAGCCTTAAACTGCGCCTGTTGTTTTATCAGTCGTTTCTGAAATCCAGACAATGACACTTGATCATCATGTAACATCCGCGTTGCAGGATCGAGCGCTTGTGCTAGCGTATCCTCTGTTGCTACCGCCAAGGATGGCTGAGTGCTCGGCGTAGGAGAATTAATCACGGCGTTATTATCTTCATCAATAGCCGCGACAATTTCTACGCCGCCATCGACATTTTTATTGGACATAATAATCGCATCAGGTCCCAATGAAATCTTGATTTCATCGAGCGCACTACGAATGTCTTTTGCGAAAAAACGTTTTATTTTCAACGGTTATTCTCCTGTTACTGACCGACAGAACTAACAATTTTTATTTGCTTGTCATCGGGTATCTCTTGATAAGATAACACTTTGAGTCCGGGTATTGTATTTTTTACAAATCGCGATAATGTCGATCTTAATACACCAGAAGTTAATAAGATAGCAGGCATTCCCTCGAGCTCAAGTTGCTCTGTAGCGCTCGCTAACGACCTTTGTAATCGTTCTGCTAATCCTGGTTCCATTCCGGCGGCATCACCACCGGTTGCTTGCATAGATTGGTGCAACATCTGTTCCAAGTCTGGCGCGAGGGTTATAACTGAAAGTTCGCTCTCTATACCATTGATTTCTTGAATAATTAAACGTTTTAATGCAATACGAACAGCCGCAGTTAACACGTCGGAATCTTGACTCTTAGTTCCGTACTCCACCAAAGTCTGAATAATGGTCCGTAAATCTCTAATCGGCACGCCTTCATGAAGTAAATTTTGCATTACCTTGACCACAACCCCTAGTGCCAGAGTTTCAGGTACTAAGCCTTCCACTAACTTAGGATACTGGCGTGTGAGGATATCCAATAAATTTTGTACTTCTTCATGACCTAATAGTTGCGAAGCGTTATTGGATAACAGTTGACTGATATGTGTTGCAACGACCGTGGCTGGATCAACCACTGTATAACCTAATGTTTGTGCATGTTCCCGCTGTTCAGACGCAATCCATACCGCCTCGAGACCAAACGCGGGATCAGTAGTTTTCACGCCTTCAACCTCACCAAACACTTGGCCAGGGTTAATGGCTAACTCACAATCGTGACGTATTTCTGCTTCACCGATGGTCACTCCCATCAATGAAATTCGGTAGCTATTGGCATTTAAGTCGAGATTATCGCGGATGTGTACCGCAGGAACCAAGAAACCGTATTCTTGGGATAATTTCTTCCTAACACCTTTAATTCTTGAGAGTAATTCACCGTTCTGACCAACATCAACCAAGGGTATTAGCCGATAGCCAACTTCAAGGCCAATAACATCGACTTGGTTTACGTCATCCCATCCCAATTCTTTGCTCGGTTCTGCACCTTTTTTCTTAGGTGATCCTGGTGCACCGGGCACACCTTGACCACCATTATTGGCCAAGGCGTTCTCACTTTGAGCTTGTTTGTTCTTATAAAGATAATAGCCAATACCTAATGAAATGAACGCCATCGACAAAAATGCAACGTGTGGCATGCCAGGTACAATGCCCATCACAAACAATAACCCACCAGAAACAAACATCGCCTTAGGATCGCTAAGCATCTGGTTATAGACGATTAAGCCCATGGCTTGTGACTCATTTTGTCGAGTAACCATCAATGCCGCGGCGATCGATAATAGTAACGAGGGTATTTGCGCGACTAGTCCATCACCAATCGTAAGTAAGGTATATATCTCAATCGCCTCACTGAACGTCAGACCATGTTGCACCATACCAATGACAAAACCGCCAAGAATATTGATCACTAGAATCAAGATACCAGCAATTGCATCACCTTTTACAAATTTAGATGCACCATCCATTGAACCATAGAAGTCGGCCTCTTTAGTGACTTCTGCACGGCGGTCACGTGCTTGATCTTGGTCGATAATACCGGCATTTAAATCGGCATCAATAGCCATCTGTTTACCAGGCATAGCATCAAGCGTAAAACGCGCGCTTACTTCAGAGATACGTCCTGCGCCTTTAGTAACAACGGCGAAGTTAATAATCACTAGAATTAAAAACACCACCAAGCCGACAGCATAATTACCACCGATAACGACCGAACCAAAGGCTTCAATGACTTTACCCGCCGCGTCGCCCCCTTCATGGCCTTCTAGCAAGACGAGTCGCGTTGACGCTACATTTAACGCCAATCGTAATAAGGTCGCTATCAGAAGTACACTGGGAAAGGCGGCGAAATCGAGCGGACGTAGCGCATAAATAGAAACAAGTAACACGACCAGCGATAGCGATATATTAAATGCAAATAAAATATCGAGTAGTAATGTTGGGATAGGAAGTACTATCATCGCCAAGGCAGCCAAGACGATGAGTGGTGTCGCGGCTCCCTTAAGAATCGCTTTATTTGTCATAAAGACATCTAATAATTTTGCTTTAATATCCATTAAGAATTAGGCACCTTAAACTAAGTCATATCAATCGTGTTCTGTGTTACGGTGCTGCAAGGAATAAGCCAACATAATTACTCTAATTCTAACGCTAATACTATTGTAATAACAAGTAATTAGATGAGAGGAATAACGGTTACGGCGGAGAGTCAAAAAGCTGACACGTCGAAAAGTGAAGCAAAGTTATGAAAGCACCGCAGCAACAACAACATAGCAAGAACAGCGTCAAATCGGTGGTGTTTCAGTGGATATTTAACTGACTGCTACTTAGGCTGTTTAATGCGCTAAGTCATTAGGGATATCGAACTCATTGGGTAATTTTACTGGTCGTTTACCCTTACGTTTCTTAAATTGTTCCAATTGGTAAACATACGCCAATACCTGAGCAACTGCGCCAAAAAGACCGTTTGGGATCGCGTCATCAATCTCCGTGGTATGATATATCGCTCTAGCAAGCGCTGGACTGGCAATAATAGAAACATCATTCTCACGACCGACTTCCCGGATCCTAAACGCCATGTGGTCGGCACCTTTAGCGACAACTATCGGCGCTCTACTACCATCAGTTTCATATTTTAAAGCCACCGAAAAATGGGTCGGATTGGTAACAATCACATCAGCATCTGGCACATCTTGCATCATAGTGCGCTGAGACGCTTCACGCTGTAACTGACGCTGACGGCCTTTGACTTCCGGCTTACCTTCAGTGTTCTTGTATTCGTCTTTGACCTCTTGCAGTGTCATTTTTAACTCTTTTTTGTGCTTATATATTTGATAAGGGGCATCCACTGCTGCAATGAGCAACAACGAGCAACACAATAGAATAAAGATCCATAATAATATATCGAGTGCGCCAATAATATTTAGCGGGAACGCTGTTTGGCTTAGTTGAAGGATTTTTGAAAAGTAATGCGTTAACAACAACCACGCCAACGTCGCAATAACACCAAATTTTGCCAACGCTTTCACTAACTCTACCACTGCTTGTGTACCAAACATCCGCTTGAGTCCTTTCGCTGGGCTCATCTTAGATGCTTTAGGCATCGCAGCATCAGAACTAAACGTAATACCACCAAGCGCGGTACTACCGATAAAACCCGAGACAAATAATAACGCTGAGAAACCAAGAATGGGTCCGCTGATCAGCATCATAATTTCAGCCCACATCAAGCCGAACTGATGGGTATCAAAAGCCTGTTCACGTTTTAATGTAAATGATTTTTTCATCACATGAAATAATGAACTAGCGATAGCACTACCAAAAATATACATTCCTACCGCAGAGGCTATGAGTACAGCTGCGGTGGCGAGATCTTTCGAGCGAGGAACTTGACCTTTATCGCGCGATTGTTGAATTTTTCGCGGCGTGGCCTGTTCAGTTTTTTCCTGTCCTGAGCTTGATCCTTCAGCCATGGAACCACCATAATTGAGTACCGCGATTAACGAGCATCATTAAAACTCACATTTGGTGTTAACAATGGTACACATCATTTCAACACCCCGTAGCCACTGCGAGTCAAAATGTGACATCACGGTACCCAATGTCAACCATAACACCAACAAGCCTGCTAACATGGTGACCGGGAAACCGATGGCAAAAATATTAAGCTGCGGCGCAGCACGGGTCAAAATACCAAACGAAAAGTTAATAACTAACAGCGCGACCATGGCTGAGATAGACATCGCCAATGCCGATGTAAACATCCATACTCCCCAATCAGCAATATTCTTATAGGTCACCTTAGTCAAACCCGTTGTACCGACTGGCAGTGTATCAAAACTGATCACGATCAGGCGGATCATAGCGAGGTGACCATCGATGGCAAAAAACATTAACGTAGCAAGCAGCAAAAAAAACTGACCCACTACCGGCACATTTTGACCGGAGCTAGGATCGATCATCGAGGCAAAGCCTAAACTGGTTTGCATCCCGATAGCTTGTCCAGCGACGACGAACGCTTGCATGACCAACAGTGAGATAAACCCAATGGCAATGCCAATCAATGTTTGCTGAATAGAAATGATGAAACTTGAAATAGAAAATAACTCAACGCTGGGCATATTAGATAACGTTGGTGCAACCGCAATGGTGACGGCAATGGCATAAAGCAAGCGGATCCGGGTCGATAAATTTCGACTACCGATGCCAACCATCACCATAAACATGCCAGAAATACGACAAAACGGCCAGAAATAACCGGCAATCCAGGTCATGATATCGTTCTCATACAATGTCATTAGCCGATAACCATTGGGATCTCTTTGATCATATTAATCGTGAAATCCATTAATTTTTGGGTGATCCAATGCGCACCAATAATCAATGACAATAACGTGACAATTAAGCGGGGTAAGAAGCTTAACGTTTGTTCATTAATCGAGGTGGCCGCTTGAAATACTGCGACAATTAAACCAATAATCAAGCTCGGCACCACGATGGCTGCTACCAACATCATCACGGTAAATAGTGCTTCACGAAACACATCAACAAAGACTTCAGGTGACATTATTCACTCCTCAAATCTACGTCACAAGCCAAAGCTTGTGGCTAACGTACCCATCACCAGCGACCAACCATCGACCAATACAAATAGCATCAGCTTAAACGGCAGCGACACGATCATCGGAGAAAGCATCATCATACCCATCGCCATCAAAATACTGGCAACCACTAAATCAATCACTAAGAACGGGAGAAATAACATGAAACCAATCTGGAATGCAGTTTTTAGTTCACTGGTGATAAACGCGGGGATCAAGACAGTCATCGGAGCTTGTTCTGGTGACTGAACATCATTGCGATTGGCGATATCTAAAAACGTTTTAATGTCACTCTCACGAGTTTGAGCTAACATAAACTCTCGGATTGGCACCTGCGCCATCTCCAATGCCCCCATCGCGTCTATCTGTTCATTAATATACGGTTGAACAGCGGTTTCATTAATTTTTTCTAATACCGGTTGCATAATGAACAAACTTAAGAACAACGCTAAACCAATAATCACCTGATTTGAGGGCGACTGCTGTAATCCCATCGCCTGACGTAGAATCGACAACACCACAACAATTCGGGTAAACGAGGTCATCATAATAACGACAGCGGGGATAAAACTCAGTGCCGTCATTAACGCCAATACTTGCAGTGTTATGCTATAGCTTTGTGTGCCATCCGCGTTTGGTACAACGGTCACCGCGGGCAATCCTGTATCGGCCATCAGGTGTGGTGTAAAGACACAAAGTAACAATAGAATAATACAACGAGTCATGATTTTCCTTTCTTAAGTACTGAAGCCAAGTCAAATGACAATTGACCAGGTAAGACACTATGGTCATTTTTGCTGATATTATGCGGTAATTTTTGTAATAAGTTAATTTGTGACGACGTCACTCCGAGCAGATATTGCTCATTTTCGACTTCGACCACCACAACCCGTTCCTTGGTGCCGATAGTTAGATTAGCAACCAGCTTAATACCCTGCTGATTAGCAGGTCCGAACCGCATTTTCTTAGCAAAAAATGCTAATACGAAAATGAGTCCTAACACCGCCGCTAACGACAGCAACAAGTTCAGGATACTCGGCACGCTAACAGGCGTCACTTGCTTGGCACTGGCCTCACCTACGGTGGTTAACAGCCCCAAGAAAATCGCGGTTAGACTAGCGTAATTTTTTAATACGTTCTGTTTGACTAATAACATCTGTTAATCGAATACCAAATTTATCATTAACGACAACTACTTCACCATGAGCGATTAATGTTCCGTTGACCAATACATCTAACGATTCACCTGCGACCCTGTCCAGTTCAATGACCGACCCTTGGTTAAGTTGTAATAAGTTACGAATGCTTATATGCGAGCGGCCAACTTCCATCGAAATGGTCACTGGAATATCTAAAATAGCCTCAAATTTTTCATCACCGGCAACGATTATCGGCTTACTGTCATCTTCGAGTTCGTCAAGCTCTGCTGCTTGAGCATCCTGTTCTTCCGAATCGGCTTGCTCCGCGAGGGCGTCTGCCCAGTCGTCCATATCACTCATGTTTAATTCTCTCTTTATTACTCTTCAGACATCTTACGCTGAAGTAATTGAAATTCCGATTTTTGTGACTCAGGGCGGTCAATAATTGACGATACTTTTATGCCATAATTGTCATTAACTTGTCCTAACTTACCGCGATAAGAGGGCAAACCTTCCACTTTTATGACGAGCTCATCAGGCATTTCGAAGGGAATAATATCCCCTTTCTTCATTTCCATGATCTGACGGAGCGACAAGTCAACTTCACCTAAGGTTGTTTCCAATTCAATTTCAACATCCATGATCTCATCTTTCAGTGCGGCACTCCAGCGTTGATCGGTATCTTCCTTGTCACTTTGGACACCAGCATCGAGTAGTTCTCTGATGGGCTCTAACATCGAATATGGCAAGGCGATATGAAAATCACCACCGCCGCCATCGAGTTCAATATGGAAAGAACACACCACAATCACTTCCGTTGGGCTAACAATGTTAGCCATGGACGGATTAACTTCAGAGTCGAGATATTCAAATTCAACATCCATCACCGGTGCCCAGGCTTCCATATAATCTTCAAACACTATTTTTAATAGCAATTGAATGATCCGGCGCTCGGTCGGGGTAAATTCTCGCCCTTCAATTTTTGCGGGATATCGACCATCGCCACCAAAGAAATTATCAACTAAAATAAACACCAAACGTGCTTCTAAGGTGATCAATGCGGTTCCCTTCAACGGGCGAAAACGCACCATATTTAACGATGTCGGTACAAACAGGGTATGGATATACTCACCAAATTTTAACATTTGTACGCCATTGATTGACACTTCAGTAGTGCGGCGCATTAAATTAAATAGGCTAATCCTAAGGTGACGAGCGAAACGCTCATTTACCATTTCCAACGTCGGCATTCTGCCGCGCACAATACGATCTTGTGACGAGAAATCATATTCCGACGCGCTATTGCTGCCAGCATCGTCATTATCTTCCTCGACATCATCCACGCCATGGAGTAGCGCATCAATCTCGTCTTGACTTAGTAAATCGTTCACACCGAGTTCCTGTTAGTAATAAGCGGCCACAAATCCGCGCTGCTCATTTTATAGTTACCTCAACATTGAGGTTTTATTGCATCACGAAGCCAATAAATAGAATTTTTTCAACCAATGGTTTGCCGACAATCGGTTCCATTGATTTTTGAACCGCTTCTAACGCATTTTGCCGTAGCTCTTGCTTACCTGCGTGAGTTGATAGTTTTTCAGCATTAGACTCACTAAATACTTGCAATAATGTATCTTCAATCAACGGGATATGTTTACGCGCTGCCGTATCATCTTCACCACCGCGAACCAATAATTGCACTTTAATTTGCACCAGACGATCACGCCCATAACCCGCAACATTAAAGACGAATGGACGAGGCATACCTACATAAAATGCGTCGCCAATTTCGGCTGGGTCACCGCTATCCTCTTCCGCTTCGTCGGTTGCTAGTTCGGCAGGTGGTTCACCGTCAATACTAGCCACTTCTGGCGGTACTTCATCGCCACCAGACAAGAGAAAAAATGCCGCGGCGCCGCCGCCAAGTAATACGACTACGGCTATAATGATAATCATCATTTTTTTGCTGCCACCACCGCCTTCTTCTGTCTCTACCTCTTCTTCAGCCATCTCATCTGTTCCTTAAATTTCAACCGACTATAATATAGTTTAACGCTACCACAAATTAGTGGGTGATCCTACGAACAATGGCTGTTATGCATAATAATCAATGCCATCGGCCGATTGTTTATGCAATACCAAGGTTTCAGGTACAACATCGCTCTCAAAATCGTCTAGCTCATGGCCCGCTAGCTCACCCGATGATTGCGCGGATTGCTCTTGTTGTGATTCCTGATCTACATCGCTTTGTCCCAGCGCAATACCTTGCTCTTCGAGCATCTCTTTGAGTTTGCCCATTGTTTGATCTAGCATTTCTTTGGCCGCTGAATTTTGGACTTGAAATTGGACGCTAAGTTGATCATTTTGCATCACCATTCGTATCGACATCGCGCCAAGCTCTTCAGGATCGAGAGATATCACTGCTTGGGATATCCCGCCGTTGAGCATCAAGCCAACACGCTCTTTAAGGTTGGCAGCCGCAAATTGTTCATGCAACGGAATCTTCTGCTGTAATTGCTGTTGCAACTGTTCTTGAAGTGTTTTTGACGCGTTCGTCGTTGGTTGATTTAACGATTGTGCATCGTGTTGTTCAGTTTTGCTATTAACGATATTCGCCGCAGATAATTGGTCGTTAGGTTGAGTCACTACGAGGCGTTGCTGGCCATCGAGTTGTTTTATCATCGATTCAAATGTTAAGGCGCCCTGTTGGGCTCCATTGTTTTTGTCACTGACTTGAAGCTTCACGTCAATACTTACTTCGTCTCCAGAAAGCTCAGAGTTGTTAATCTCGCCTAATATTCCGATATTTTTCGTCATGCTCCCGGTGAGTGGTTCTTTTACTAACACGTGATTAGCAACCGACAATCCCAATGTGCTAACGGTACTTTCCGTTCCCTTATCACCTAATACCTTGAGCTGTGAATGACTTATTTGCTCGAGTAATTGTTCGGTGGTGATCGGCTTTGGAGCCACTTGGGCATCATTATTGACTTGTTGCTTTAATTGCTGCTGTTGAGGTGCTGGTAGCGCCATAATCGTCGCTTTTAATGTCGACTTCAATTGGACGATATCGGCTACTATCGGCTGAAACATTTCAGGTTCGACCTCACTAATAGTAGAAACTGGTGTGGCAGCAGGCAACACATCAACCGGTGGCGGCGTCGGTTTAATCGACGTTATATTAGAGTCAGTACTATTTGGCACCATAGTATTTGGCACCATAGTATTTGGCACCATAGTGTTTGGAACTGGTGTACTGGTCGCGGCCATTTGAAGCGCGGTTGTATTTCGAGTAGGCAGGTTTTCAGGCTGAACCTTTGTTACTACCACATCGTCAGATTCGCTGATATCACTTGGTTCATTCGCTGTGGTGAGCAATTTATCGTTGGTTGTCCTGTTCGGTTGTTGAACCAGGCTTTGGACGATATCTTGGCGAACAGGGATAGACTTTTCTACTATTTCATTATCAGAGCCACTAGGCGGGAGCAAATTATTGATAAACTCCCTATCCATCGAAGGTTTTTCAACAACCTGAACCGGGCTTTGCACGATATCTTGGCGAACGGGGATAGTTTTGTCGACTATTTCGTTATCAGAGTCAACAGCACTAGGCGCGATCGAAGTATTAATAAACTCCCTAGCCATCGAAGGTTTTTCAACAACCTTATCACTGCTCTTGTCTTTGTCCGCTACTTGATTAGTTGCCCTCAAATTAGCATGCTCAATATCCATCAGCAGGTCTTTAGCGATCGCTTTGTCGTCACGGATTGGATCAATAACAATAATATCATCGCGGATCGGCGTTACCACAATCATGTCGTCGTCGGCTTTTGGCAGAGGAGTCTGTGGCGGTTTGAGCTGTTCAATAGGCGTAATAACAACCTCATGCTTTGCATTGACACGCGCGTTATGATCTTGTTCAACGCTGATGTTTAACGGTTGGGGTTGACGGATCACTCCTTCACCATCAGAGTCTAGCTCCATCAGCAAATCATTATCGCTAACTTCTGGTGTTGAGCCCGCAAGGTATAATGCCTTGACATCACTAACGAACGACTCACGTTGTTGTTGGTCTAGAGAGTCAATCAGCACACTCGTTTTTGGTTGCTGACGCAATATTTCAGCAACGCTTGATAATCCTTCGTCGTTGCTAATCAGCTCTTGATGCTCATTAAGATAGCTCATCACCTGATCGAGTACTAATTCTGCCTCTGCTTCGGTTAGCTGCTCATTATTGAGTTGCTCACTACTTTCGTGCGCCGAGTTACCCTGTTGAACCGCAACACGACTATGAACTTTTTCGATCAATCGTTCTAAGTGCTGCTCAAATTCATTGAGCATTCCCTGTGTTCGGTCGGGGTTGTCCTCTGATGAGGTCGCTTGAGTGTCGCTAACCGATAAATTCTTCTGTGAAGCGGCAAAAGTTGCCGCACTATCGGCTTGAAGCGTCACTGTCGAAGAGATTAAATTACCTAGCATTGTTACTCCAAATCTCACGCTATAAGGCTGCTATGCGTTAAAGATAGTTGATTAGTCTGGTTCTACGCCAACAATAGCGACACCACAGTGTCGTATCTTTGGCTAATACTGGAATACAAAGCAATTAGTGCGCCAAGAACGCTTATGAGCGAAGATTACGCTTACGGTGAAAGGCCATCATTGAGAACTCATCGGAAAGTTTTTGTTGTTGCTTGTGTTCAATTTCAGCAAGTTGCTGGCGTTGCTTATCCATTAAGAACTGAATAGATTCAGCATACTGCTTTGTTTTAAGCCATTCTTGGCGACGAGAATCTACCGCTAATGACGCCCGAGCGATGACATCACGCTGCTGGCTAATCGATTGGTCTATCTTCGCCAAAAAGTTTTGAATTAATATCAATTTATTGGCTACCACCTGCTGATTTTTCTCAGGTGTCATTTGGCTTAAATACTCCTGCTTATACTCATTCAACGACGTCATCTGAATCTGCATTTTTTGCAATTGTTGTTGCGCACTACTAAATAGGTTTAGCGCTGCTTGCTCTTTTTTTAAGGCTAGTTCTTTGACGATCGATAGTTGCTTTAAATCAGCCATTATTTCAACGCTTCGCCAAGTTGACTCAATGCGACAAGCGACTCGTCGTAAGGGTGAGATTCTTTCATAGTCTGTTGGCAAAATGCTTCGATCACGGGATAGAACTGAATCGCTTTATCCACTTTAGGATCAGCACCTGCGACGTAGGCACCAATTGCAATAAGGTCTTTATTTTGTTGATATAGCGAATAATTTTGTTTAATAACACGGGCATAAATAATATGCTCTTCACTAACGACCATTGGCATCACGCGAGAAATAGACGCTTCGATATCGATGGCGGGATAATGTCCAGATTCCGCTAATTTTCGTGACAACACGATATGGCCGTCAAGAATGGCTCGTGATGCATCAGCAATAGGATCTTGCAAATCATCGCCCTCGGTTAACACCGTATAAAATGCCGTGATTGAGCCTTGCCCTTCACCACCATTCCCTGCACGTTCCACCAACTGAGGTAACTTAGCAAATACCGACGGCGGGTAACCTTTGGTCGCTGGAGGCTCACCGATAGCCAATGCGATTTCACGCTGAGCTTGAGCAAAACGCGTTAATGAATCCATCAGTAATAGCACTTCCATCCCTTGGTCACGAAAATACTCCGCGATAGCAACCGATGTTTCACAGGCTTTTAACCGCATAAGTGGCGAGGTATCGGCAGGAGCAGCGATAACTACCGAACGCTTTCGCCCTTCTTCACCGAGTATTTCTTCGATAAACTCTTTAACTTCTCGACCACGTTCACCAATCAAACCAACCACAATGACATCGGCGCTAGTGCCTTTGGTCATCATGCCTAACAACACACTTTTACCGACACCTGAACCGGCAAAGAGTCCCATTCGCTGGCCTTTACCCACGGTTAAAAGAGTGTTGATAGCGCGAATTCCGACGTCGAGCGGTTGCTCTATCGGACGACGGGATAATGGATTAATCGGTTTAGCTTTAGCACTAACGTGATATTGACTTTTAATGGGCCCTAATGAATCAAGAGGATTACCGACACCATCTATCACACGGCCGAGTAAATCTAAGCCGACCGGTAGTCCTTTTTGACCGGATAATGGCTGTACTCTTGCACCTGGCAGTACTCCTTGCACCTCTTCGCTGGGCATTAAATACAAAATATCGCCACTAAAACCAACGACTTCGGCATTAATTTTTCCACTTAAAGTTTCAACACTACATAAACTTCCCACCGGCGCGCGGCAACCGACGGCTTCCATCGTTAAGCCAACTACCCGTCTCAATTTCCCGGACATTACCGGCTTAAATTCATTAACTTGCTCGCTATAGGCGTCAAACTGTTTAGCCCAATTACGGCTCATCATTCTTGCCTTCAATATCGGGGCTTGGTTGTGCCATAAAATCATCGAATACTTGGTTGCAACGATCGTCGAGATCTAACGCAACAGAACTGCTAGCAGACTCTAAGACACAGTCTCCTTGGGACAGCGATGGGTCAACCTGTAAACTTAATTTACGTTGCTCGCACGTGCTCTCATCCCAGACTTGCTGGGCATGAGTCATATCGTCAGGGTGTAATTTGATGGTAATCGTTTGTTCATCGCTAAGAATATTCAGTCCTTGTGCAATCGCATGCTGCAACGGCTTTGGATTTTGGAGGATCTCACAGTGGATAACTTTTTTAGCTAACATCAGAGATAGGTTGACTAACGAACGTTCTATTTCATCGTCTTGTTGTGCGATAGGTTGGCTAAGTTGCGCGATCAGATTGTCTAATAAAGCAATCTTTTCATCAATTTGTAGTTGTGCCTGCTCAAGTCCCTGGGCGGTTCCTGATTCTATACCTTGCTCGATCCCTTGGTTATAGCCTTCTTCATAACCGTTTGCTATTCCTTGCTCTTTACCTTTAACTAGCCCTTCATCAAAACCTTGTTGCTTAGCCTGATCACTAATCTGTTCAAGATCTTGCGCAGACAGTTGTGCAGGAGATTGCTCGACATCTTCCACTGACACACCGTGGTCCGCCGTGGCCGCTTGTGCTTTATTTTTGGCCAATTGCGCAACATTCATTCCTAACGCATTGGTCCGTGTCGGTTCGACCTCTTGCGCGACATCAGGTGCATACCAGCGCTGTAATAGCTCTAGCTCTTCCTCTGTCGGTTCATACGTACCATCAATAGCCATTATTTTACCTTACCTTTTCCTGTGACCGCTTATAAGAATTCGTCACCACCGCCACCGCCTAGCATAATTTCACCAGAATCAGATAAGCGCGTTGCTACTGCTAATATTTCTTTCTGAGCTGCTTCTACTTCGCTAACTCGAATAGGGCTCATTGCCTCAAGATCATCCACTAGCATTTCTGCAGCACGTTTGGACATGTTATTAAGGAATTTATCTTTGAGTGCTTCATCAGCACCTTTAAGCGCTTTCATCAGATCATCAGTCTGCACATCTCGTAATATCGCTTGCACACCACGGTCATCTACATCGATAAGGTTCTCAAATACAAACATCAAGTCTTGTAGTTTCTGCGCCATCTCTTCGTCCGTATCTCTAATTGAGTCCATTAACTGACCCTCGACGCTATTATCAAGATAATTCATAATATTCGCAGCGGATTTCAAGCCGCCCATCTTCGCTGCTTGCGCACCGGCTTGACCAGCAAACTGTTTTTCCATAATATCGTTGAGTTCTTGTAATGCAGCAGGTTGAACTTCTTCAAGATTGGCGATCCGCATCATTAGATCTAAGCGAATTTTCTCCGGGAACTGGGACATAATTTCAGCAGATTGCTCAGGATCAAGATACGACAATACAATGGTTTGTATTTGAGGATGCTCACTCACAATAATATTAGCCACCTGCCTCGCATCCATCCATTTGAGTGATTCAAGCCCTTTAGCACTACCGCCCAATATAATTTGGTCGATAATATTGGAAGCTTTATCTTCACCAAGCGCTTCGATCAGTGCTTTTCGAATAAAGTCTTCAGAGTTAATTCCGATACCAGATAACGCTTGAATATCATCTAAAAACAATCGCAATACCGCATGTACTTTAGCCGGTGTAAAATCACTAAAGCGTGCCATCGCCTGACCAACATATTGCACTTCTTTGGGCTCTAACGATTTTAATATACTTGCCGCGTCTTCTTCTTTAAGACTTAGCAGTAATAACGCTGTCCGCTCAAGACCGCTAAGAGTTTTAGCGTCAAACGTTTCTATTTCGTTTTCTTTTGTTTCTTCTTCAGCCATTACAGTAACCGCTTATTGAGTGTTTTCATCGGCAAGCCAGTTTTTAACCACTTGCACCGAAAGATCAGGTTCGTTAGCAACCAATGCGCGCACAGCACGTAACAGGTCATCATCTCGATGAAGGTTCGGTATTTTTATCGATCCATCATCGGCATAGGAATAATCATCATCAGATGCTGCCAGCATATCAACAGTGTCAGCCGCAAATTGGTCGTCGAAGTCCGCTAATTCATCTTCATTAACACTATCGAGTTCTTCTTCGACATCTGGGTAGATTAAGCGGTTGAGCATCGGTCTCACTAAGAATAAAATAATAACGATGATAACCAACGCGCCTAGCCCCATTTTAACTAAACGAGAAAACCATTCTTGTTCCCAAATCGGTTGTTCAGTGATGTCATCAAATTGTTCTTTATGAAATGGGATTGATACCACCTCAAGCGTGTCACCACGAGCAACATTATAACCAATACTACCGGATAATAATCGACGGATATTGGCGAGTTCGGTGTCAGCACGTGGTTGACTTACCGCCTCGCCACCTTCAGCCCCCGGGGCCATAGTATGATCTAACGCGACAGAGACACTTAAACGCTTAACTATCCCTACTTGTTGGCGAATATGGCTGATCGTAGTATCAAGTTCATAATTGCGAGTGGCTTCTTTTTGAAAGCGCCCATTCTTGCTAGTTGTCTGCTCACCTAACTTTTTCTTATTGACCTTTTGAGGGATATTGGACTCAAGCGGAGGTTGATTTGACAAGGCCCCAACAATCCCACTAACTAAGTTTCCGACGTTGCTATTCTCTGAGGTACGTTCACTTCTAATAGCGGGCAGGTCTGAGTTATAGCGCTGCTGAGTCTCTTCAACTGAAGTAAAATCCATTGATACATCGACTTGTGCGGTATATTTACCGATGCCGATAATCGGAATTAAGATAGCGTCAATTTTAGCTAAGTAATCGAGTTCCTGCTTGCGCACTTGATCATATTCTTTACGATTACGAATACTTGATGGATCTTCATTACCAGACTTTAAACTACGACCATTTTGATCTGCAATTGACACCCGCCCAGGCGTCAGTCCTGATACTGCTGACGACACGATATCAACAATCGAGTCGATCTCTTCTTGTCCTAGTTGACGACCACGATTCAGCGTAACAACCACCGTAGCACTCGGTTTTTTATCATTTTTTGAAAACACATTTTCTTTAGGGATAGCGAGTAGAACTCTCGCTCTGGCGACATTTCTTAATTCCGCAATCGCCGACGACAATTGCCGCTCGCGACTGTGTTTTAAACGTTCACGTTCCAAACGTTGCGATACACCAAACCCCATATCCTGCATTAATATCTCATCACCGTTAGCTGGGCCGGTACTCATACCGGAACGAGTCAATGCAAGTTTAATTTCTTGATATTGTTCTTGGCTAACCCAAATGGTATTGCCTTCAATTTTATAGTCAAAGTCTTTATTTTGATCTAAAAAATCGAGTGTTTGTACAAACTCATCTGTTTGCATTTTACCTAACGGCCTATATTCAGGTTCCTTGGCCAAATACATGATCATTACCGCAATGACGAGACAAGCAGCAAGTGCAATAATCATCATGACTTGGCGCAGCGTATCGCTGCCACTAAACCCTTCAAATGGACTAGATTTTTGGGCAGGAGTATCAGATGAACTCGTCACTAACGCATTCGCATCGTTGTTCAGGGCCATTTCTGTCGATTCGCTTGCTTGTGCCACAATGTTACCTTTATAAAGCTGGATATGAGTCTGATTTATCTAATTTAAACGAACTAGTTAAATCGCCGCTATGATGTCATATTATTAGACTACTTTACATGCTCTAACTGAATTAAACAGGCATATTCATAATTTCTTTGTACGCTTCCACAAACTTGTTTCTAACTTCAACGGTTGCAGAGAATGCAACACTCGATTTTTGAGATGCTATCATCGCATCAGCGATGCTTACATTACGATCACCCATCTCTACCGCTGTTTGTAATTCTTTGGCGTTTTGTTGTAAGCCATTAACGTTATCTACCGCATTCTTAAGCATCGCCGAAAAGTCGCTGCCATTAACTTGACTGGTCTTTATTCCTTCCTGTGAAGGGATGCCGACCTGCGCTTTAGAGATCATGCTCTGCATATCATTAAACATTGAACTAGCGTTAATATTCATCTTTACTTTCCTCTGACATTAAATTGACGAATGCGATAAAACGTCGAATATAAGTAAGTAAAAGCAAAAAGCCTGCCAAGAATACTTGGCAGGCTTTTATCGGCAATATAAATTGAGCTACGCGGGCAACTCAATGCCCATGTCACGAATTTTAGCAAGCTTGTAACGTAGAGTGCGCGGACTTATACCCAACTTTTCCGCCACGGCTTTGCGAGAGCCATTACATGCTGCTAACGTATCAATAATAATTTGATTTTCTTGCTGTTTGAGTTCATTCCCCAACATATCAGCACCATTATTTTGACTGGCAAGCGGTGGGTTTTCGAACATATCACTTAATACCGAACGGTCTTCACACGACTCAAGATGTTCAATGATAATATCTTGTGGCACGATTTCATCGCCGGTGCATAAAATTAACGCCCGTTGCATAACATTATCGAGTTCACGAACATTACCAGGCCAGTCGTACCGTTGCAGCGCTAACTTCGCGTCTACCGACAGGCTTGGGACTACCAAACCAGCTCTTACGTGGCGTGTTAGTAAATACTCACTCAACGGCAATATATCACCAGGACGCTCTTTCAATGGCAGCCAATTTAGTGGAAACACATTAAGGCGATAATATAGATCTTCGCGGAATGTTTTGTTGATAACCGCTTGTCGTAAATCACGATTAGAAGTGGCAAGTACTCGAACGTCTAATTTAATGGTCTTACGAGATCCCAAGCGTTCTACTTCTTTTTCCTGCAATACCCTAAGTAGCTTAGCTTGTAGGCTAACATCCATTTCTGTAATTTCATCAAGTAAAATCGTTCCACCTTGAGCCTGTTCGAACTTACCAGGACACGCTTGCAAAGCCCCTGTAAATGCTCCTTTCTCATAGCCAAACAAGGTAGATTCCAACATATTTTCAGGAATTGCAGCACAGTTAATTGCCACAAAAGGTTTGTTGGCACGACTCGAGTGATTATGGATATATTGACTCAGCACTTCTTTACCTGAGCCAGACGGCCCATTAATCATTACCGAGGCTTCACTCATCGCGACTTTTTTCGCTAATGCCAACAATGCATATGACTTCTCATCACCGACGATTGGATCATTGGTCGAAAGAACAGGGATCGGCATGTAACGACTCACCAAATTTAACAATACCTCTGGTGCAAACGGTTTCGCCATATAATCGGAAGCCCCTTCACGCATTGCACTAACGGCATCATCAATAGTGGCATAGGCGGTCATTAGCAACATCGGTAGTTCAGGATATTTTCCTTTTATGCTACGCAATAACGCCAACCCCGACATTCCGCCCATTTGGACATCAGAAACAACCAACGCGACGTTAGTCGTCTTCAAGGTTAACAGCGCCTCTTCGCCACTTTCACATTCAACACATTGATAGCCACCTAAAATCAGCGTATCAACTAACGCCTCACGTAAACCAGCGTCATCTTCCACCACCAATATTTTGTTATTTTCCATAACAATAACTCCCGAATAAACGACTTTCTACATTGCAAGTATGCGAAACCATGATTAACTCCCTACTGCATGCATAATGACGGCAGCAGCTTCACGCTGCAACGGTAAAATAATTGAAAAACTTGAACCCTTACCAATTTGAGACACCAAGTGCAATTTACCATTGTGCGATTTAGCCACCGATTGAACAACCGCAAGGCCGAGGCCTGTGCCTTGACTTTTCGTGGTAAAAAACGGTTCGAATATCTTTTTCTGTTGCTCATTACTAATTCCAGGACCATTATCAACCAACGTGATCTCCACTTCCTTATCGCCAAATCGACGGGCGACAAGATGCATTAACAAGCCACTAGACTTAGCCTGAATCGCATTTTGAATAAGATTAGTGATAGCGCCACTTAACGCACTTCGATTACCTAAAATCAAAAGGTCAGGCTCGGGTAGGGTCACCATTAGGTTAGCTTTATGTTGGCTAAGCATCGCGTCACTCGACTCTTTAACTTCACTTAACAGCTCTTGTAACGAAAGCTCGTTGGCCGTTTGGCCATTCTCGCCTCGCGCAAACATCAACATATCGTTAACTTGGCTTTCAAGATCTTTAAGTCTCGCAATAAGTTTGTCGTTAAAACGTGCTCTTGATTGTTCGGTCATCGCCTTAGACTTAAGATTAGCGGCATATAACATTGCTGCCGCCAGCGGTGTTCTGACTTGGTGTGCCAAGGATGCCACCATTTTTCCTAGCGCGGAAAGACGTTGCATGTGAGCCATATTATTTTGCAGTTGACGTGTTTCAGTTAAATCAGTCAATACAATAAGTTGGCCATCTTCCGGGGCCAGCGATGAGGTAGCAATTTTTAAACGGCGGCCATCTTTTAATGACACTTCATGACCATCATCCGCTCTAGGCTCAATGAACTGATTAATAACGCTAAACCATTTTTGGCCAATAATATTATGGCTAAAGAAACTTAGCGCCATCTTATTTGCTTCTTCGACTAAACCGTAACCATCGAGAATGATCACACCTGAGGGCAGAATATCAACTAAGTGAGCCAAGCGATTTTGGGATACTTGGTGTTTTGTTGTTGCGAGTCGATCTGAAGATTGGGCCATGAGCACCTCGTCAATATTTTGTCTTAAACATAATACTAACGAGGAATGCAGGGAATGTGCCAACTATTAACCTAATGTTTTACAAGGAAATATAGAGGATTTAACGGTCTATAACTGACTACCCGTCTTTTGACATACCGTATTTTCGCATTTTTTCTACTAAGGTAGTTCGGCGCATTCCGAGCACTTCAGCGGCTCGAGAAACCACAAAATCCTGCTGTTCTAATGCCTGTCTAATGAGATCAACCTCGAGCTCGGATAACATCTCTTTGAGGTTAACACCCTCTGCAGGTAATTCGGTGACATGATTTTTCTCAGGTATTTCTATTTCTTCTTCACCACTAAACAACGCCGCAAACGCATCTTGCTCTTGCAGTTCTTCAGGATAATCAGGTTCGAACTGTGGCACATCCAAATGACGATATTTGTTGGGTAAATCGTTAACGTCAATTAAGTTATTAGGATACAGAATCACTAATCGCTCGACCAGGTTACTTAATTCACGAACATTACCCGACCAATCATGGAGCATTAATGATTCCATACAACGCTGCGTGAACCGAATAGTGGTGTCATACGCAGACTTCATGCGAGTGATTAGCTCTTGTAAAAGAAGCGGTATATCTTCCTTACGTTCGCGTAGCGCCGGCATTTCAATTGGGAACACATTAAGGCGGTAATATAAATCTTCTCTAAACGAACCTTCCTTTATTCGCTCTTCCAATTGCTGATGGGTTGCAGCAACAATTCTGACATCACATCGGAGGGTCTTGCTGCCGCCCACACGCTCGAATGTACGTTCTTGTAACACTCGTAACAACTTAACTTGCATTGGTTGTGGCATATCCCCGATTTCATCGAGAAATAAGGTACCGCCTTCCGCCAATTCAAAACGTCCTTTACGTGCGGTAAACGCACCGGTAAATGCGCCTTTTTCATGACCAAACAATTCACTTTCAAGCAATTCAGGAGGAATTGCGCCACAGTTAACGGGAATAAAAGGGCCTTCACGGCGCTTAGAATAGTAATGAACGTTACGAGCAACAACCTCTTTACCCGTTCCTGATTCACCCAAAACCAACACATTAGCATCCGTAGAGGCAACCTGCTCAATGAGTACTCGAACATCTTGAATATTAGCGCTTCGCCCTACGAGACTACGAAATAGCATCGACGATGAACCCGCGATAGAATTATGGGCAGGATGTTTATTAGTGAAATCTTGGCAATTGTGCAATTCTTGCGTTAATTGTGCATAGGTCAATGGTAATTTTATTTTTCCGATGAGGTTCGGCACTTGATAAGCGTCAAGATTCACCTCATTGCCAACCAACAACACAGGCTGCTTAACATTAAGTCCAATAACTTGTGCTGAGAATCCTTCGATATCGGGATCAACGATCACACATCGGTACACTATCTCAGTGGCATGTAGAGCTTTTGCAAGAGAGTCTAACGTCTCAAACATTGTGACAGATTCGCCGATGAACTCTAATATAGTATTCAATTTATCTAATTGAGAGCTATTAGAACTACAAATTAAAATAGAGTCAGAAAGTTGCATTATGAAGTGTTACCTTTTTTATCAATAATCCCAATTCCCTGGAATTAAAACGCTGAACAAAGACAGTCAAAGAAATATTATTTTTTAACAAGTATGCTATTTTACCTGTCATTATAAAAACTTAGCAACAGTCAATTTTTTGACTGTTAGTATTAGATAACATCCCGTGGCTAATGTAAAGAAGTGGCATAAGTTTTGCTTTGTTATTTAATGTCCATTGGTGTCAATTTCTCGTATAATTGAGCCAATAATCCGCTTAACGCCAATAGTCATGGCACATGGTACGTAGATACTATAGTCTAGACTTAGCGTTTTACTTTTATCAATGTAGATAATTTATTTGTTGGAGCTTTTTATGACTCGCTTATCCATTAAAAAATACCGTCAGACGAGTATTAGTACTAAGGCTGAAGATAGCCCGTACCAATTAGTCCTTGAGCTCTTTAAACAAGTATTAGGAAATATCGCTGCTGCTAAAGGCGCGATTGCCCAGGGTGATATAGAAAAACGTAATAAACTCCTCAATCAGGCAATTACGTTAATTGGAGTGCTTGAAGGCTCACTCGACTTCACTCAAGGCGGAGAAATTTCAGACAATTTAGCTTCGCTCTATGAATACGCGATCCATTTGCTATTTAAAGCAAATCTTAATAACAGTGATCAAGAGCTTGATGAGGCACTACAGATTTTGCTGCCACTACGCAGTGCATGGGAACAGATCCCGATGGACGAACAAAACAAAGTCGACTTTAGCAACTAAATAAAACCGGTTATAACGATGAATAATGAATTAGAGCAGCTAATTAACCAAAATATCGAGTTATCCAGCGCTCTTCTCGACGCGTTGCTAGCACTTGAAGTTGAATATAATGACGATTCGCTTGCAATGGTGAACTCGTTATCAACACAGCGTGCCCAGGCATTACATACGTTATTTTCCCAGCACCAGCAAAGCGACTTACTTCAGTTTTCGACGTTGTTAACCACCATTGCGCAACTCGATAGCCAACTCATCAAGCTAGCAACCAAGAACAAACAGCTAATGGCTAAAAAAGTGTTGAAACAACGCAAAAACACCAAAGCAACTAACGCCTATTTATCGAAGTAATCTGAGTTAAGAATCAGCAGATTTCCCCTACAAAATTAATAGCTCGTCCAATGATGTTCATTTAGCATCGGCTTAATTATTCTGACTTACCACACCAGGCATATTTTCTAGCTGTGCTGTTACATAAGAACTCGTCGCGTTTAATTGGGCTACCAGTATATCCATTGCATTATACTGCGCGGTTAAACGTGCTTCGTATTTTTCGATCTTCAATGTGAAGGTCGCCATGTCGTCTTCCAAATCATCAAGTTGGCCTTCAAAACCTTCAATGCGCGTATCAATTAATCCATCAGTTTTTATATAGTTTTGTAATA